>JACCDL011302782.1_pt1 | contig 26553 bp, 29 predicted proteins | sample 7441931 | NCBI WGS metagenome assembly JACCDL01 (sample SAMN15323437, study PRJNA562643) | freshwater metagenome | isolation source: river surface water | place: USA:Blue River Watershed | collected 2017-08-16 | reverse complement strand
GCGTGATCATTCCGTATGCGATACGAGGCGGAACGACAGCAATCAATAACCGTAACGCACCGGGAGATTTGATTACCTCTTTATAAGCTTTGAGGGATTCTTTCATCACCTAAATCTTAATACAGCAAGAGAAAAGTATTGCCTAACTCTCTATCGATAACGGAAGTTTTTCTGGCGCAATTATTCTCACAATCTCAGTTAGAGCTATATATACAAATGGCTCGCCAATCCATAAATGTTTCGCATCTTTCACAGCAATTAATTTCAATTGTGTCACCGGCGCAAATCGCTCTTTAGCCGCAGTGGGATTGAGAAAATCATCATGCTCTGGAACTAGGGCATATATAGCTCTACCGTCCTCATTCCAAAACTCAAGATCTTCCGTAGTTGTAGTCATTAAAGGTGGCGAGAGCAGGATTAAGGCTTCAATTCGAGGATCTCTTGCATGTTGCAGCGCAAGGTCAGTTCCAAATGACCAACCCAAAATCCACAATTTCTCAACTTTCAAAGTATTGAAGCAGTAATCAATTGCGGCAACCACATCGGCAGCTTCGGTCACGCCATTTCCAAACTCACCCTCACTCTTGCCTTGCTCGCTTGAAGTACCTCGAGTGTTAAAGCGAATGATTGTGAGTCCAGCCATTTCGGGAAGTCGATTGGCCGCTTTCTTAAATAGGTGACTATCCATCATGCCGCCATGAGTGGGGCGAGGGTGAAGACAGAGAATGGCTTTACTTCTATCACCATTTGTTGGGGATGCAACTTCCCCCACCAGTCTCAATCCATCTGATGTGATTATCGTTATTGCCTCGCGCTTGGCCGGCAATACAGTGCTCGGTCTAATCAGCTCAACCATGAAGATGAGTTTAGTCTTAGCCCATGGCAACTAAGTCATCGCGTAGCAAATCACCTAGCAAATCACCTGGCACTTTTGAATCACTCAACCCTGCAACTGGTGAGGTTGTAGGTGTCTTTCCACTTACAACTAAAGATGAAGTCGATGAAGCAGTTGCCCGTGCCAAGAGCGCAGCACAACGTTGGGCCAATTTAAGTTTCCGCGCAAGAAATATTGCGCTCCGCGATTGGGCTTCAATTCTTACCCGGGACATGAATGAAGCGGCTGAATTGATTCATCGCGAAACTGGAAAACCACTTAGTGATGCAACTCTTGAAGTTGCTCTCGCAATCGAACATATCGGTTGGGCTGGAAAATTCGCTCCAAAAGTACTCGCTAGACAATCCCGCCCGGCTGGACTCTTAATGTTTAATATGCAAGCCCAAGTACAGCGAGTTCCATTTGGTGTCGTCGGAGTTATCGGTCCCTGGAACTATCCCATCTTTACGCCCGTTGGCTCAATTGCTTACGCGCTAGCTGCAGGAAATGCAGTTGTTTTTAAGCCCAGTGAATTCACTCCTGCAATTGGAGCATTTCTGGAAGAAAGCTGGAAACGGATAGCTCCATTTAAAGATGTCTTTACCGTGCTCACCGGGGATTCAAAAACTGGCGCTGCCTTGACAGAGAGTGCCGTAGATAAAATTTCATTTACCGGCTCTACTCGAACCGCCAAAAAAGTTGCTGCTAGTTGTGCCGAGCGGATGATTCCAGTTGTCCTTGAGTGTGGCGGTAAAGATGCCGTGTTGGTAGATAGAGATGCCGACATTAAGAAGGCAGCTGAGATGACGTTATGGCATGCGATGTCTAACGCTGGCCAATCATGTATTGGCGCAGAGCGCGTCTATGTTCATCGTCAAGTTGCCGATCAATTTAAGAACGAGATCGTGGCGCGCGCAAGAGAACTACAACCCGGCTTTGGTGAAGGCGCTAAATATGGCCCAGCCACCATGCCCGCACAACTAAAAGTTATCAAGAGCCATATCGATGATGCTGTTTCAAAGGGTGGAACTTTTTTGTTGGGTGGAAAAGATGCGATCAAAGGGGGCTATGTCGAGCCAGTCATCCTGGCCGATGTCCCTGAAGATTCCCTTGCGGTGACTGAAGAGACCTTTGGTCCAACGCTAGTTATAAACACCGTCTCGGATATGGACGAAGCGGTGGATCTTGCTAATGCCACAAGCTATGGCTTGGGTGCTGCAGTCTGGTCTAAGAAAAATGGAAAGCGGATTGCGACACTTCTGCAATGCGGGATGGTCTCCATAAATTCAGCATTTTCGTTTGCTGCAATTGGTGCGGTGCCTTTTGGCGGCGTGAAAGATAGCGGCTACGGAAGAATTCATGGCGCAGAAGGATTACTTGAGTTTACTTACCCAAGAACTGTTGTAAAACGCCGTTTTCGAATCCCACTTGAATTTACAACTTTCGAGCGGAGTGAACGAGCCGATAAAATCTTGGTGAGATTAGTTCGAATGATGCATAAACGTAAAATTCGCTAACTTTTTTGCGATTAATACCGTGGAGCGTTTCGAGTTCGCTCGACATTAGGTCGACGATGATCGCGCTTGCTCCAACATGCAGAGTGCCAATGCCTTCTTGAATCAACATCGCCATCAATCCATGCAACTATGTGGGGCGTAGCCATTTTTATCAATTGATCGCAACCTGGGCATCGATACGGCTTAGTGGAACTTGATCCGGTAATTTTTCTTACCCGATAAATTCCTTCTTCGTGTTCCTCAATAGTTTCGTGTGAAGCGGAGATGTCGCGCTCATCCTCACCCCTGCCTTTTCTCCTTTCGGAACCGCGCTTTCCACCCTTCTTATTTGGGTTATTTCTCCGGGGGCTCACAGGGAGATTCTCGCCTATTTCAGGCAAGATTAAGCCATGCGGATGCGAAGAGCAGTGCTGCTTGTCTTATCGCTCACTCTAATTAGCAATTCCCAAGTCCTTACTCCCGCAATGGCAGCGAAGAAAAAACCCATTCCCGCTACCTCTCCAAAACCAGTATGGCCACCTCCGGGATTTAAAGAAAATAACGGGGTCTACGCCAAAGTTCCCAGCACGACAGAGTTAGTTGGCCTCTTATCAGCGAAACGCTCACTTCAGAAATTGTTAGAGCAGTGCGAATTGACCGCATGTGGCGCCGTTTTCGTAGCCGCAGAGCGCGGCTGTACTTGGTGGGAAGTGAACTCAACAGTTAGAAGAGTCAATGATGAAACTAAGTCAAGAGAGCAAATCGGTTCACTCGTCACCCATGCAAAAGGAACTACAAGTCGAGCCCAAAGCACCATATTTCTCCTAAGTCCCGAGCCGGTTGATCCCCGCGTCTCAATTGGAAATATTCGAGTTATTTGTCACCGCGAGACTTCTAATATTCCAAAACCTGGGAATACGTATACACCTATTGTTGCAGGTGATAACTAATGCTCGGTGGCATTAATAATCAACTCTTCTTCCAATCGCTAGCTGGCTTTTTTGTAATGTTAATTTTCATCGCGCTTTTGAAGTGGGCATTTGCGCGCGGTAAGTCTGTTATTGAAAGACCAATGAGAGTCGGAGAAGATGAGGAATACGGACTTTTAAGAGTAGTTGCAAAACCTACTAATCACATCGAAGGTGAGATTCTCCGGCAAAAGTTACTTACAAATGGAATCAAAGCCACATTAACCCAGACCAAAAAGGGACCGAGAGTTATGGTCTTTCCAGAAGAAGTGAAAGCGGCTGAAGCGATACTAAGAAGTTAACTAGTTAAAGATTTAATTAGTTAGCGATTCTTCCCCGGAACCCAGAGTTGATCGCCCTCGCCTTTATTCTCAAATCGCGCTAGTACAAAGAGCAGATCTGAGAGGCGATTTAAATACTTTGCAGTTAACTTATTTACACCTTCGCCAAAAGCGTGAATGGCTTGCCAAGTACGGCGCTCCGCCCGGCGCACAACAGTGCGCGCAACATGTAGGTGGGCAGATGCTGCAGTTCCCGAGGGAAGGACAAATGACTTTAATGGTGCTAGCTCTGCGTTATATCGATCGATTTGTTCTTCAAGATAGGAAATTTGTGACTCTAGAACGCGAAGCGGTTCGTACTGTGGGGAATCTACTACCGGCGTGCATAAGTCGGCGCCCACATCAAAAAGATCATTTTGGACTCGTATAAGTAGTTTTCGAATCTCTTCATTTAGATTAGGAATGGTCAAAACCACTCCGATGTAGGAGTTAGCTTCATCGACGGTTGCATATGCCTCAAGGCGCGGATCGTTCTTTGAGGTACGGCTCATATCCCCTAGTGAAGTTGTGCCATCATCGCCGGTTTTTGTGTAAATCCGCGTCAGATTAACCATGGGGTGAGCCTATTGCCTTCACTAACATGTGACCACTCGGGCATCATTCACGTTAGAAAAGTAGGTGCCAATTGAGCGAAGCGACGCTAGATCGCTTTCAAATCGTTGGTGGTGCCTGCCTAGTTGGTGATGTCTCAATTTCAGGGGCTAAGAACTCCATCTTGAAATTGATGGCGGTCACTTTGATGGCTCCTGGAAAATACACCTTAAGCAATGTTCCAGATATCGCCGATGTTTCCATGATGGGCGAGCTTCTTGTAAGTCTTGGATGTGAAGTTAACCGCGATCTAGCGAAATGTGAACTTTCAATTATCGTTCCTGAAAAGTTAGGTCATCGAGCTGAATATCAATTTGTAAGAAAGTTGCGCGCATCGATTAATGTCCTAGGACCATTAGTTGCACGACTTGGTCGCGCGGAAGTTGCCTTACCTGGTGGCGATGCGATTGGCTCGCGCGGTTTAGATTTTCATACTCGTGGATTAATTGAGTTAGGTGCGCAAACATCAAACGAACATGGCTACATAATTGCAAGCGCTGCAAAAGGATTAAAGGGCGCCCGCATCGAACTTGAATTTCCCAGCGTTGGCGCAACTGAGAACATCATGACCGCAGCTGTCTTGGCAAAAGGCACTACCGTTTTGGAAAACGCTGCCCGGGAACCTGATCTAGTAGATATCGGAAACTTCCTTATGAAAATGGGCGCCGATATCGAGGGACTAGGAACTCCTACGTTAACTATTAAAGGTGTTTCATCCCTTAATCCAGTAGATCATCGCGCGATACCAGATCGCGTTGTCACCGGTACTTGGGCATTTGCTGCTGCAATTACTCAAGGTGATATCGCAATTCACGGCGCTCGCCCCGGTGATCTTGAACTTCCGTTAGATAAGTTGGTTGCATCTGGAGCGGTGGTCACAACCATTCCGGATGGGATCCGTGTAAAGATGTCAGAGCGCCCAATTTCAATCGATGTCGCCACCCTGCCCTACCCCGGATTCCCCACTGATTTACAGCCTTTTGCTATCACTCTAAACGCGATTGCAGAGGGCAATGCGCTTGTGACCGAAAATGTTTTTGAAGGACGTTTTATGTTTGTAAATGAGTTACTTCGACTCGGAGCAAAGATTCGAGTTGATGGACATCATGCCTCAATAACTGGAATTGAGCGACTCTCTTCGGCCCCAGTCGTGGCATCTGATATTCGTGCCGGTGCGGGATTAGTACTTGCTGGTTTAGTCTCTGATGGCACCACTTTTGTTGAGGGCGCATTTCATGTCGACCGCGGTTATCCAAATTTTGCCGAGCAACTTCGCGCCCTTGGCGCTGATGTAACGCGCGTTGCCTAACCGACAGTTACCTCAATTACCTCATCATCTTTAATCTTTACATTGATTCGATTTGATCGATAATCCATCGTTACTGCAAAATCTTCGCCATCTCGTTGCACTACGCGATAGCCCCAGTCGTTAATCTCAGCGCAAAGTTCGCTCGCTCGCTCCGATAAGCCAATTAGTTGTGAGGCTCGAGTATTGCTTACTTCAATCTCATCTTTTATTTTTTCCGGACAAGTTCCCTTAGTCGAACCAATCTCCATAACCTCGCCCCGAACTTCGCGACTGCCGACTGCAACTAGAGCTGCTGATTTAGTGCGCGATCGAAGTGTGATTGTGTAGATGCCGGCTTCTCCATTGGCACTTAGTCGAGAGAGGAATAAATAATTCTGTCGTCCAAATGGCTCATAGAACTTGGTCCGCTCATTTATCTTCATTGTTGATTTCTTACCGCTAGGCGAGGTAATCGTGACGCTCGGTAATTGGGCGGTCTTTAATTGATTCTCAGGTTTGCGATCAAGAATCAAATATTCAAGTTTGAGTGGCTCACCATCTCGAAGGGCGAAGCGAAAATTTCGAACCTGACCCGCCTTTGTGAAATTGGCGGTTACTGCAAATGAAATTAGCCCCTCAACAAGAACTGGGCTATTCGATATTTTGGCAGATTGCGCACCTAGAAAGACTGGTTGATGCGCGCTCGCAGGGCTACTCACGCTCGCTGTTAGAGCGAGCGTTAGCGCTAAGGCCTTACTGCGTGCCCGCTTCACCGAGAATTGAAACGCGATTATTGGCAACTGATAAGAAACCGCCATGAACTTCAAACTCTTGCTCGCCACCATCAACGCCTTTGATAACTACTTTTCCATCGACTAGCACACCAAGAAGTGGGGTGTGACCAGGAAGTACTCCAAGATCACCTTCAAGGGTGCGCGCTGAAACCATCTTCGCTTTCCCGGAGTAGATTCGAGCCTCCGGGGTTACGAATTCGACGGTAAGTACGTTATCGCTCATTAGTTTTTGGCTAACTCCTTCGCTTTACGCTCAACATCATCTAGGCCACCGCACATAAAGAACGCTTGTTCCGGGATATGGTCGTAATCGCCATTTGCAAGAGCATCGAATGATGAGATGGTTTCGGATAGTGGCACAAATGAACCATCAATTCCGGTGAAGACCTTAGCAACGAAGGTGTTCTGTGAGAGGAAGCGCTGGATGCGGCGAGCGCGACCAACAAGAATGCGATCCTCTTCAGATAGTTCATCAATACCAAGAATTGCGATGATGTCTTGGAGATCCTTGTAGCGCTGCAGAATCTGCTTGACACGGTTGGCAACTCGGAAATGGTTATCACCGATGTAGCGGGGATCCAAGATGCGTGAAGTTGAATCAAGCGGATCAACAGCTGGATAAATTCCCAACTCAGAGATCGGACGTGAAAGAACTGTCGTTGCATCAAGGTGAGTAAATGTTGTGTGTGGAGCCGGGTCGGTGATGTCATCGGCGGGAACATAAATCGCCTGCATCGAGGTAATTGAGTTACCGCGAGTTGAGGTAATTCGCTCCTGGAGTACGCCCATCTCATCAGCAAGAGTTGGTTGGTAGCCCACCGCAGAAGGCATACGGCCAAGAAGTGTTGAAACCTCAGATCCAGCCTGGGTGAAGCGGAAGATATTGTCGATAAAGAGAAGCACATCTTGCTTCTGAACATCGCGGAAATATTCAGCCATCGTTAACGCTGAGAGCGCAACGCGAAGGCGGGTCCCGGGTGGCTCATCCATCTGTCCGAAGACGAGCGCGGTCTTATTGATAACACCAGTCTCAGTCATTTCAAGGAACAAGTCATTACCTTCGCGGGTACGCTCACCAACACCGGCGAATACCGAAACGCCACCGAAGTTCTCAGCAACGCGATAGATCATCTCTTGAATAAGAACGGTCTTACCAACACCGGCGCCACCGAATAGACCAATCTTTCCACCCTTTACATAAGGTGTTAGAAGATCGATAACTTTAATTCCGGTTTCGAAAGTCTCAGTTTTAGATTCGAGTTGATCAAAGTCTGGAGCTGCGCGATGGATTGGCCAACGCTCCTTAATATCAAGTGATGAAGTTGGAACATCAAGTGATTCACCGAGCGCATTGAATACATGGCCCTTAGTGACATCTCCGACTGGAACAGAGATTGCTGCACCTGAGTCACGTACTTCTACGCCACGGACCATTCCGTCGGTAGGTTGCATCGAAATCGCACGTACCATGTTGTCGCCGATGTGCTGTGCGACTTCTAGAGTAAGTGTGCGCTTCTCACCTCCGATGGTGATATCTATTTGTAACGCGTTGTAGATCGCAGGCATCGAATCCGATGGGAATTCGATATCAACGACCGGTCCAATCACGCGCGCTACGCGTCCGGTTGCTGTCTTAGTTGTCATCATTCGCTCCCTGCGTTTGCTGAGGCAAGCGCATCCGCGCCGCCTACGATTTCACTTATCTCTTGCGTGATTTCGGCCTGACGAGCCGCATTTGCAAGCCTGGTCAACGACTTGATTAATTCATCAGCGTTGTCAGTCGCTGATTTCATCGCACGACGACGCGCTGCATGTTCGGACGCCGCCGATTGCAGAAGCGCGTTGTAGACGCGAGATTCGATATAGCGCGGCAGAAGTGCGTGGAGGACTTCGCCGGCATTTGGCTCGAATTCATACATTGGAAGAAGCCCGGCAGGAGCTGGGCCCTCTGCTTCAACTACTTCAAGTGGAAGCATCCGCTTATTCAATGCGATTTGAGTGACCATAGATTTGAATTCCGTAAAGACGATATGCAACTCATCAACACCATCAACATCAACGGCTGCATCCTTTAAGAAGGCGGCAATCAATTCAGTCGAGATTTCCTTGGCATTTGCATAGGTTGGTTTATCCGAAAAACCTGTCCAAGAATTTTTTACTACGCGATTGCGGAACTTGTAATAGTTAACGGCTTTTCGCCCCACTACATATGTAAGAACTTGTAGGCCACGATCTTTGAGGGTGATCATCAAGCCTTCTGCCTCTTTGATGGCATTTGTCGAATAGGCGCCGGCCATTCCGCGGTCAGCGGTGATGATTAGGACTGCCGCACGCTTGGGATTTGCAGATTCAGTAGTTAACGGATGATTTGTATTGGAAAAGGTTGCAACTGCGCTAACGGCGCGCGTCAACTCGTTTGCATAGGGAGTTGAAGCTGCGACCCGCTGTTGCGCCTTGACGATACGCGAAGCAGAGATTAACTCCATCGCTCGCGTGATCTTCTTGGTCGACTTAACAGAGCGGATTCGTCGCCGATAGATTCGAAGTTGTGCACCCATGGATTACTTCTTGTATCTCGTAATCTGCTCGGAGCCATCGCTACCTTGGGCTTGCGCTTCGGCTTCATTAACTTGCGCAGCAACCGATGACTTAAACTCATTCTTAAATGAGTTAATCGCTGAAGTTAACTTCGCAACTGTGTCATCGCTTAACTCTTTGGTTTCCGCGATTACATCGAAGATTCCCTTATGAGAACGCCCTACATAATCCAAGAACTCCGATTCAAAGCGACGGATATCAGCAACTGCAACCGAATCGAGTTGCCCAGTTGTTCCGGCCCAAATCGAAACGACCATACGCTCTAATGAATAAGGCGTGTATTGAGCCTGCTTCAAGAGCTCAACGAGGCGTGAACCACGCTCAAGCTGTGCCTTTGATGCCGCATCAAGATCAGAACCGAATGCAGCGAATGCTTCCAATTCGCGGAACTGGGCGAGATCAAGGCGGAGGCGACCTGCAATCTTCTTCATCGCCTTTGTCTGGGCCGAACCACCAACGCGCGATACCGAAATACCGACGTTGATAGCGGGGCGAACGCCGGAGTTGAAGAGATCAGTCTCAAGGAAGCACTGTCCATCGGTAATTGAAATTACGTTTGTCGGAATGAAGGCAGATACGTCATTACCTTTTGTTTCGATGATAGGTAAGCCAGTCATCGAACCACCACCCATTTCATCCGAGAGTTTCGCGCAACGCTCAAGTAGACGTGAATGTAAATAAAAGACATCGCCGGGATAAGCCTCGCGTCCTGGTGGACGACGAAGCAAAAGCGAAACGGCGCGATATGCCTCAGCTTGTTTGGATAGATCATCAAAGACGATCAATACATGCTCGCCCTTGTACATCCAATGCTGGCCAATTGCCGAACCGGTGTAAGGCGCAAGATATTTGAAACCAGCAGGATCAGATGCTGGAGCAGCAACGATTGTTGTGTATTCCATCGCGCCGGCTTCTTCGAGCGCACCCTTTACCGATGCAATCGTCGAACCCTTCTGTCCGATAGCAACATAGATGCACTTAACCTGCTTCTTTTTGTCGCCACTCTTCCAGTTTTCGCGTTGGTTAATGATTGTGTCGATTGCAACAGCGGTCTTTCCAGTCTGGCGATCGCCGATGATTAGCTGGCGCTGACCACGGCCGATTGCGGTCATTGCATCGATAGCTTTAATTCCGGTTGCAAGTGGTTCTTTAACTGGTTGACGCTGAACGACAGAGGGAGCCTGAAGTTCAAGAGCGCGAGTCGCCTCGGCCTTGATCTCACCTTTGCCATCAATTGGGCGTCCTAGCGGATCGACAACGCGACCGAGGAAGCCATCACCGACTGGGACGGAGAGAATTTCGCCGGTTCGGCGAACTGTCTGCCCCTCTTCAATACCGCTGAAATCTCCAAGTACAACTACGCCGATCTCGCGCACATCAAGATTAAGCGCGATTCCGAGCGTTCCATCATCAAATTTAAGTAGCTCATTGGTCATCGTTGAAGGAAGTCCTTCAACGCGCGCGATTCCATCGGCTGTTTCAACAACAGTTCCGATCTCATCGCGGGATGCAGCGCCTGGTTCGTACGACTTAACGAAGTTCGCTAAGGCATCACGAATCTCTTCAGGTCGAATCGTGAGTTCTGCCATTTTTCTCTCCCTACTTATCCTGCTTTTATCCTGCGAGCGCTCTGCTCGCCTCGGCCAAACGATTGACGATTGTGGCGTCAATCAATTCATCTGCAAATCGAATCGAAATTCCACCTATAACTGTGGGATCGATTTCGACATTTAATCGGACTGGTTGTCCAATCTTTGCCGCAAGAGTTGCGGCTAATTTCTCTTTCTGGGAATCAGTAAGTGCAATCGCGCTCTTCACATTTGCGATCATCCGGGCGCGCCGTGCTGCCGTGGCTTTAATATAAAAAGCGATAGTCCCCTCTAGGTTTCGACCGCGAAGTCCACTTACAAGATGTCCCAACATCCGCGATGTTGCCGGGCTAACTTTGCCGCCAAACAACTTCGCAACTAATACCCGCTTGCCTTCAGCTGAATATTTATTAGAACTAAGTGATTGAAGCAACTCATTCTCAGTTGCAACAACGCGCGAAAATCCAAAAAGTTCTTCCTCTAGTCGATCTAGCTCCCCGGAGATATTTGCTGAAGTTGCTTCTGCTTCAATTGCAAGTTGTTCAACTGCATTTGCTAGATCACTCGGGCGCGACCACTTAAGGCTTGCTAATTCACCAAGGAGCGCAAGGGTTGAGCCTGCGCCTTTGGCAAATAAGTCATTTACCAACTTCACCTTATCTTTTGCATCTCTCGATGCATCTGTGAGAGCGCGACGAAGTGGTGCTGATGCATCAAGAGCGGCTAGGGCGGTGAAGAGCTCGGCAGCAAACTTCGCCGCTTCACTCTCATTCTTTCCCTTTAACGCAGCATCGAGCGCGGCACGAGCGGTGGCAAGGGATTGCCGGCTCGTTCCACCTAGATCTGCGATTGCTCTTGTCATCGAGTTACCTACTTGCTCTTCTCTAGATCTGAGAGGAATCGATCGACGATTCGAGATTGCCGGACCTGGTCATCAAGTGCTTCTCCGACGATCTTGGATGCCAATTCGGTTGCCAAAGTTCCCACTTCATTGCGAAGTGAGTTAATCGCTTGTTGACGCTCGGCCTCAATTGCTGCTTGCGCTGTTGCGGTGATTCGCGCAGCTTCATCTTGGGCTTTTGCGCGCATCTCTTCCATGATGGCGGCGCCTTGGACGCGCGCCTCTTCACGGATTTGCTGCGCTTCTCCACGAGCATCGGCAAGTTGAGTCTTATATTGAGTAAGAGCTGCTTCAGCTTCGCGCTGTGCCTTCTCGGCGCGCTCCATGCCGCCTTGAATTGCTTCAGTGCGATCTGCAAATGCCTTCTCAAATTTCGGCACAACTGCTCGACGGAGCACGATGTATAGAAGTGAGAATGCAACGAAGCCAACAATTATTTCTGAGGTGTGCGGGATTAGAGGATTTAACTCTTCTCCAGCCGCCAACTCAGTTGCGGCTAATTGAAATATGCGCATAGTCCGTCTTGGTCCTTGTCGCTTATTCGATTAGAGAACGAACGCGAGAACAAGTCCGAAGAGCGCCAAAGCTTCTGCTAGAGCGAAGCCAAGGAATGCAATCGGCTGTAAGACGTTACGAGCTTCTGGCTGACGAGCTACGCCATTTATATAAGCGGCGAAGATCAATCCGGTTGCAATACCCGGGCCAATCGCTGCGAGGCCAAAACCGACCAGGTTGAGTGTGCCTTCCATGTTTCTTACCTTTCTTTCTTTTCCGTCTTTATCCCGCATTCCATTTGGAATGGGAAACTCGTTTTAGTGCTCATCCGCCAACGCTCCAGTTATATATAGAGCAGTCAGTAGGGTAAAAATGTAAGCCTGTAGGCATTGGACCATGAATTCAAAGAAGGTCAGCGCGATCGCGACCACAAAGGAGAATGGGCTTACCAACTTAAGGCCAACCACGCCTGCAAGAAGATGCTCGCCGCCCAAGATGAACACGAGTAGCAAGAGGTGGCCCGCGAACATATTTGCAAAGAGACGAAGGCTAAGTGTCATCGGACGAACGATGAAGTATGTTGCCAATTCCAATGGGGTAATAAGAATGTAAGCAGGTTTCGGAACTCCCGGAATGAACATGATTCCTTTTAGATAAGAAATTATTCCGTGTCGGCGTACGCCGATGTAGTGAAATACAAAGAATGTGATTGCGGCAAGTACATATGGGAACGAGACCCGCGACATGGTCGGGAATTGAATTAGCGGGACGATGCCAAAGACGTTGTTCACCAAAATAAAGGTAAAGAGAGTGAAGAGATATGGAACGAAGCGCATGAACTCGTGCCCGATTACATCTCTTCCTAAATCGTTACGGACAAATCCATAGATGCTCTCGCCCGCAAATTGAAGTTTGGAGGGCACCAATGCAGATTTCCTTGATGCCAAGATGAAGAAGATTGAGATCAGCGCTACCGATAAGAAAGCGAGCAAAATTGGTTTTGTGGCAAATGAGTTTCCATCAATAAATGGAGGGAGGTTGAAATCACCAGCGTCAGGAGGATTGAAGCCCTCATCTTTGACGCCTTCAGCAGCTGCGTATACGCGCAACATGACTCCTTAGACGGATGACACGGATATCGGGGGAAGCCGGCGCAACCCTATTAGTAAGGCGCTAGGTGTGCGAAATCGAAAACCGGCGGGAGGAAGATTTGGTGGGCTAGCCCACTACTAATTACGTCCGAAGCGGAGCCAGATCAGGTAGAGAGCCGCCCCCATACCGAAAACCAGGCCTCCCAGTAAGAAAAATCCGGTATCCAGCCAGCGATCCAATCCATATCCGATACCGCCCCAGATCAATAGTCCAGAGAGCATGTACCCAAAGATGGTCCAAAATGCATTCTCTTCATTCTTGGGGGAATTCTTGCTGTTATCCATCAACTCCTGCTTTCGGGTAGGGGTAACTGTAGCCGTAGCTTCAAGAAAGCACGCACCTCACCGCCCAGCCAGGCGAAGGCGATAACCAGAGCGCAGACCCCGAACACTCGACGATCAACCGTTTCCGGAGAGGTGAGGCGAGTGACTGCGATTAGGAAGAGAGCCATGATGAAGAGTTTGGTGAAATAGGAAAACATCGCAAGGGCCATTGTTGCAATCGGATGGGCATCTTTGGTGAAGCGAGCAACTAATAATGAGACCGAAAAAAATATTACAACGGTGAAAGATGCAAGGAGCGCACCAAAGAAACCACTCAAGCCCGAGAAAAACCAAGCAAGAATCATCGCCAGGATTGAAGCGATTGTTGATGGAATCGCCGCGCCTCGCCACATTGCTTGATTCGATTTCGCCATATCCATAATCAGATTCTTTGGCTTCGCTCAGTAATTGTTTGCTCAGTAATTTTTCGCTTGGTAATTGATATTGCAATCAAAAATAAAAATGGCCCGCTAAGCAGGGCTATCCATAACGGTACGAAAGCGGAGAGCATTGCCGGAATTGCCAACATCGCAGTAGCAAGATAGAGGATCACTGCTGTGCGCTGTTGTGAATTTCCGTACTTCATCAACTTGTGATGAAGATGATCTTTATCCGGTGCGAATGGTGACTTTCCTCGCCTTATTCTCCGCAAAATCGCCAGCGCAAAGTCCAACAATGGAACGGCAAGAACCGCAAAAGGTAAAAGTAGCGGCAAGAGCGCAGGGCCTATCTCCTCTGAAAATACTGCATTTGCATCAATCTGGCCCATCAGTGTTATCGCAGAAGCGGCAAGCAATAAGCCGAGGAACATCGAACCCGAATCCCCCATAAATATCCGGGCCGGATAAATATTGTGGGGAAGAAATCCGAGGCATAGTCCAATCACAATGGCTGTGGCGAGGGAAGGCGCGCCAGCGCGACTAAAGCCATTTTCTACTGCAAGTAGGTAGGCGAATCCAAAGAATGAAGCGGCTGATATTGCAACAATGCCAGTAGCTAATCCATCTAAACCATCAACGAAATTGACGGCATTTATGATGATCATGACAACTAAAACTGTTAAAAGTTGTCCGATATTCGCCGGCAAAATCAATATTCCATTTATCGGAAGCCAGAGAAGTTGGATACCAAAAAGTAGAAGTATTCCGGCGGCTAATCCCTGTCCGGCTAGTTTTGTGATTGCATCTAACTCAAATCGATCATCCAAGATTCCAATAAAAAGTACAAAACTTGCTGCAAGAAAGATTCCTAAAAGTTCTCGACTATAAGACTTACCAACTAGCTCAAGATTTTGAACGGCCAACAAGGTGAGACCCATGGAAAGCCACATTGCGATACCGCCCCACCTTGCGGTCGCTTCCGTATGTATGTCGCGATCTCTTACCTGGGCGACCGCGCGATATTTGAGCGCCAAACGCTGCACAAGTGGGGTGAGCATGTAGGTAAGGGCAGCTGCAATAAGGAGTGTTAACGAATATTCGCGCATTAGCGTGGATAAACCGGGAACTTCGCGGTGAGAGCGTGCACCTCACTTCGAATCTGCGCAGCCTTTGCCTCATCTGCGCCATCTCTAATCGCCCGCGCAATGAGTGAGGCAATTTGTGGCATATCACTTGCCTTCATACCTTGAGTAGTAACGGCTGGAGTTCCGACTCTGATGCCACTTGTAACAGCGGGGCTTTCTGGATCAAATGGGATGGCATTCTTATTTAAAGTTATTCCAGATCTACCGCAACGTTCATCGGCAACTTTTCCGTTGATTCCAGTCTTCCTAATATCAATTAGCGCAAGGTGCGTATCGGTTCCTCCAGAGACCGCGCGCATTCCTTCGCTCTCAAGTGCATTCGCGAGAGCTTGGGCATTCACAATTACCTGTTTTGCGTATGCCTGGTAAGAGCTTTGTTGGCACTCTTTAAGCGCAACCGCTTTTGCTGCAACAGCGCTCATGATCGGCCCGCCTTGCATTCCCGGAAAGATCGCCTTATCAATTGCGGCTGCGTGCGCCTCTTTAGAGAGAATCATTCCGCCTCGTGGGCCGCGCAAAACTTTATGAGTGGTGAATGAGACGACATCGGCAAATGGGACTGGGGATGGGATTGCTTTACCTGCGACTAATCCGATGAAGTGGGCGGCATCCACCCACATGATGGCACCGACCTCATCACAGATTTCACGAATCCGCTGGAAATTAATCAACCGCGGGTAAGCCGTTGCACCTGAACAAATCATCTTTGGGCGAACGCGTTTTGCAATTTCAAGTAACTCGTCGTAGTCGATTAACTCGTTATCTTGGCGAACGCCATAAGACTCAACATTGAACCACTTACCCGAAAAATTAACTTTCGAGCCATGAGTAAGGTGTCCGCCATGAGGAAGCGACATTGCAAGGACGGTATCGCCCGGTTTTGTAAATGCTTGGTAGACCGCAACATTCGCACTCGCACCCGAGTGTGGCTGTAGGTTCGCATGTTCGGCTCCGAATAATTCCTTAGCCCGCTGGATTCCAATTACTTCAGCCTTATCGACTTCTTCACAACCACCGTAATATCGCTTGCCAGGATAACCCTCTGCATATTTATTTGAAAGCGTAGAACCTAGAGCAGCTAAGACTGCAGGAGAAGTGAAATTCTCACTTGCAATTAACTGGATGTTTTTCCGCTGGCGCTCTAACTCAGAGAGAAGGATTGCTGCGATATCGGGATCTTGCGCCTGTAATTGCTCAAAATCTGCGCCGAAGAATTGCGACATACGTGAATCCTAGGCGGGGACGGCAATATTCGGGGTGACCGTGCGTAAATCGGCGAGTGATATTGCTCCCGCGCGCTTAAGCGTTACCCCATCTGATTTCACAGAAATAACAGTGCTCAACAGGCCTTCCGGCAATTCTCCAGCATCAAAGAAAAATGCATAATCAGCATCTAGGGCCGGAAATAAAGAGCCTTTTCGCTTTGCTGCTTGACCGGCGCGCGTTGCAGCAGCAATTGCCAACGGTCCAGCGCTAAGTGATACCGCACGAAGGAATTTTGCTGAGGGAACTCGAATCGCAATCTCATCTAAAGATCTCGCATCTCCAAGATCCCAAACTAAACCTTGTGCTGGCGCAATATTTATTGTCAATAACCCCGGCCAAAATTTCTCACAAATACTTGTAATTGTTGGACCAAATTCACTTGTGATACCTGTTGCAGTTTTTACATCGCCAACTATTACCTGCGCGGCAACTCCAAGTGCATCACCACGAAGTATGTGCATCTTCTTAACAGCGCCATGATTAAATGCATCGGCGACAAAAACGTATGCATGTTCAGCCGGAGCAATTATTAATCTGCCTTCACGGAGCGCATCGACCGCCCGCGCTACATTTGTTTCAAAATTTACATCTTGAGAATCGGATATCTCTATTCGCTCCGCCATCTAGCTAACCTTTCGCGCGCTAATCCAGCGCGGCCGTTCATTAAGATCTAAGAAACTAGAAATTTCAGTGAAGTCGGAGCGCAGTATTGAGGCGATCGCTTCTGCTTGGCTTTCATGATGCTCAATTAAGAACATTCCACCAGCTTTCAAAATTCGAGTGGCAGTCTCAATAAATCTTGCGGGCTCCTCTAACCCAGCAATCCCCCCGTAGAGCGCGCTACGCGGCTCAAAACTAACCACCTCGCGCGGTAACTCGGCTCCCTCCGGAATATAAGGTGGATTCGCCACAACTAAATCACACTTAACATCAATTAGCGCTGTAGCTACATCACTCTTTATAACTCGCACATCAACATCATGTTTAGCGATATTTCGCTCTAGCCAAGTAATCGCACCTGCTTCTCGCTCGACTGCAACGACTTGTACCGGCATCCCGCGACGCTTTGCCTCATCGGCAATTGAGATAGCAATAGCTCCACTTCCGGCGCCTAGATCCACAATGGAAGTTCGCGCATTGTTTCGCCAATTCGGCCCAGATTGGATTCGCTCGATTTCAACTAAAGCTGCATCAACTAGTAATTCGGTTTCTGGTCTTGGGATTAATACCCCGGGCCCGACTTCAAAAGTTAGATATCGAAAGTGCGCCTCGCCTGTTATGTATTGCAACGGCTTTCCAGATTTTCGCATCGCAAGTAAGTTCAAAAATTCTTCCTCTTGCTCGCTAGTAAAGCTGAACTCTTTAGCGTGCAACTCCATCCGGCCCACTCCAAGGACAAAAGCAGCCAACAATTCCGCATCAACTTCAGAGATGGAAACTTCTGAAAGTTCGTTGCGCGCTGCTCGCAATCTCTCCTTAAGCATGGGTTATGCCTCCGCAGCTGCCAACTTCTCAGCCTTATCGGCATCAAGAAGAGATTTGATCACATCATCCAATTCGCCATTAATAACCGCATCTAGATTATTTGCTTTGAAGTTAACGCGATGATCAGTTAACCGATTTTCTGGGAAGTTATAGGTTCGAATTCGCTCAGAGCGATCTACAGTTCTTACCTGTGATTTTCTAGTAGCTGCAGCTTCCGCATCGGCCGCTTCTTGGGCGGCGGCAAGTAGGCGAGCGCGCAAAATGCGAAGCGCCGACTCTTTATTCTGTAATTGGCTCTTCTCATTCTGGCAAGAGACCACGATTCCGGTAGGCAGATGGGTAATTCGTACAGCTGAATCGGTTGTATTCACGCTCTGGCCACCAGGTCCAGATGAACGATAAACATCAATTCGAAGTTCATTCATATTCACTTGAACATCAATTTCCTCCGCTTCGGGAAGAACTAAAACTCCAGCGGCTGAAGTGTGAATTCGCCCCTGTGATTCAGTCTCAGGAACGCGTTGGACTCGGTGAACTCCACCTTCAAACTTCAATTTTGCAAAAGGCGCACTTCCCGGTTCCGCATTACCGCGCGACTTAACGGCAACCGATACATCTTTATAACCACCGAGATCACTCTCTGTTGCATCGATAATCTCAGTCTTCCAACCTTGCTTTTCGGCATAGCGCAAATACATACGCAGTAAATCTCCGGCGAAGAGCGCCGACTCATCACCGCCAGCGCCAGCTTTAATTTCCAAAATAACATCTCGATCATCATTTGGATCACGAGGTAGTAATAACTCCTCGAGAATCTCACCCGCGCTATTTAGCGCTGCCTCCATCGCCGGAATCTCACTTGCAAATTCGGGATCAACGCCCGCCAATTCTCGTGCAGCCTTTAAATCCTCATCGCACTTCTTGTAGTTGCGATAGCCGGCAATGATTGGACCAAGCTGGGCATAACGCTTTCCTAGTTTGCGCGCTTTTCCTTGGTCGGAGTGGATAGATGGATCTGCCATCTGGGATTCCAGCGCTTCATACTCTTTTAATATCTCAGGCATCGAGGCAAACCGATCGCCTTCGGGCTTCTTCATCTCTCAACTCCTCTCTACTTTTCTGGTGCGGATAAAGAAAAGAGACCGCTACCCAAATTTAGGGTGCGGCCTCTCTAACGAAAGCTACTTCTTGTTTGGCTTTGCCTTCTGAATACGCTCTTGGAACTTCGCTACGCGTCCACCAGTATCTAGGATGCGCTGCTTTCCAGTGTAGAAGGGATGGCAGACCGAGCAGACTTCAACAAAGAGTGAGCCGGTCTCGATAGTGGAGCGAGTCTTAAAGGTCTCGCCGCAACCACATGTAACAGTGGTCTCGCCATAATTTGGATGAATATCGTTCTTCATTTTCTCTCCTTAAGTTGCTGGGTCCAATCTCGATTAGGAGTTTGGTGAACCAGCGGATGCGTAGGTTACCCGGGCTAGCGCTAAAGGGCTAATTCCCGCTTTGGTCGGGCCCAACCGTAGTTTTCTGAACCTGCATGAGGAACTCGACATTGGATTTAGTGCCCTTCATCTTCTCAAGGAGAAGTTCGAGGGCTTGCTGAGAATCTAGGGCATGAAGCACTCGTCGCAATTTCCATACGATATTTAATTCTTCTGGTCCCATAAGGATTTCTTCCTTACGAGTTCCCGAAGCATCAACATCAACGGCTGGGAAGATTCGCTTATCTGCAAATTTACGATCCAACTTCAACTCCATATTTCCAGTTCCCTTAAACTCTTCAAAGATAACTTCATCCATCTTTGAACCAGTCTCAACTAGAGCGGTAGCAAGAATTGTTAGCGAACCGCCATCTTCAATATTTCTAGCGGCGCCAAAGAATTTCTTGGGTGGATATAGAGCTGCTGAATCAACGCCACCGGAAAGAATTCGACCGGATGCTGGAGCTGCGATGTTGTAGGCGCGACCAAGGCGAGTAATCGAATCAAGCAGGACAACAACATCGTGTCCAAGTTCAACCAGGCGCTTTGCTCTCTCAATCGCAAGTTCTGCAACGGAGGTGTGATCATCTGCGGGACGATCAAATGTTGAAGCAATAACTTCACCTTTAACGGAGCGCTGCATATCGGTAACTTCCTCAGGGCGCTCATCAACAAGGACCACCATCAGATGACATTCTGGGTTGTTCTTCGTGATCGCATTTGCGATGGATTGCAGAACCATTGTTTTTCCAGCCTTCGGCGGCGAAACAATGAGTCCGCGTTGACCCTTACCAATCGGTGAAATCAAATCAATAACGCGAGTAGTCAGAACATTTGGTTCGGTTTCAAGGCGGAGGCGCTCTTGTGGATAAAGTGGAACCAACTTGGCAAACTCAACGCGATCCTTTGATGTTTCTGGATCCATTCCATTTACGGTATCGACGCGAACTAAGGCATTGAATTTCTCGCGCCGCTCGCCTTCACGAGGTTGGCGAACTTGGCCAGTTACAACATCACCTTTGCGTAGGCCATATCGGCGAACTTGATGAAGTGATACATAGACATCATTTGGGCCGGGTAGATAACCGCCGGTACGGATAAAGGCGTAGTTTTCGAGAATATCCAGGAGGCCACCAACTGGTAGCAAGACATCATCCTCAGAAATTGTGATTTCGCGTTCGCGATCTCTGCCTCGATCGCGGTGACGATCGCGTCCGCGATCTCGGTCGCGATCTCCGCGATCTCTATGGCGATCCCGACGGAAGCCACGATCATCGCGTCCACTCTCATAATTATTTGAATTTGAATAATTTGATCCTGAATTTGAATTAGAACTTTCAGAAGTTTCACTTTCCATCTGGCTATCGGAATCATCCGAAGCTTCGCTCTCACCTTCGCCGCCTTGGCTCTCATCATCTTCGGAGTAGCGATTGCGACGCTGCATTCGAGCATTACGACGCGCTTCACGCTCAAGACGAGCCGCTTCACGGTTAGCCGCTTGAAGATCGGAGATCGCTTGAATTAGGTCGGGCTTTTTCATATCGCTCGCTCCCTCGATGCCGAGGTTTGCTGCGATCTTTTTTAGCTCTGGGAGTAGCAACGCAGATAGGTCGCCAGAATCTCGCCGAGCACGTGTACTGGTTTCTGCCATTTAACTTTCTTTCTTTTCTGCCGTTTAGGCGGGTAGTTTTTAGATTTCACCTGAGGGGGTCTCGCGAGGAATTGTTAAGAAATTTGCCTTGCAAGAATCAGATTTTTTTCAGAGACTCGGCTCGATTACCGCCGAACGATGAGAAATGTATCAGCCGGGCCTAGTAACTCACAAATCGAAGATTTGCCCTGCTAAATCAAGCGTTTGAGACCTCGACCCCCATGGGCGAGAGCTCGACATCGAGAGCGCGGAAAGAATCCCCGGCACTTTTAACAATGTCATCATGTTCAGCGCTAGTGCTGTTATGTAGGACTAGAACTGTTGGTCCGGCCCCCGAAATCATGGCAGCGACCCCGGCTGCCCTTAATTTATTGACCAAATCCACTGATTTAGGCATTCCGTCACGGCGATATTTTTGATGAAGATGATCTTCCGTCGCTGCGAATAAAAGGTCTGGACGCGATGTCAGTGCGTGAACTAATAGCGCTGCTCTTCCTGAATTAATTGTGGCTTCGCTATGTGGGATGCTCTCTGGCAACATTTTTCGCGCTTTGCCCGTTGATAATTGTGAGTTTGGGATTAGGAGTAATGCGCGAATTGATTGGTCAACGCTTATCCGGGCAGCGCATCCGGTTGGAACTCCTACTCGACTCTCGATCCAAGAAATGGTTGCGCCACCAAGTGCTGCCGCCGAAACATTGTCAGGATGTCCTTCAAGATCAGTTGCGAGCGCGATTAAATCTTCATCGGTCATCAAAGTCGATCCTGATAGTACAAGGCTGCGCGCTAAGTAAAGTCCGCCAACTATTGCAGCTGCTGATGAACCCAATCCTCGGCCATGGGGAATCTGATTTAGAGCTCGAAGTGCAATACCTCTTGGCTTGCCACCCATAAACTCGAAACCACGCATCATTGCTTTGATTACAAGATGCTTACCATCTTTCTTAACTTCCTCCGCGCCCTCACCGGTCACATCTACATCAAAAAGTTCCTCATCAAGAATCTGTGCGACATAGATATCTCTAATCTCAAGTGCTAAACCGAGTGCATCAAATCCTGGGCCGAGATTTGCAGATGATGCTGGGACGCTAACTTGAATTGGTGTGGCTTTATATGTGAGTCGATCTTTAAATCCCCGCGCCATGATTAGGCCAATCCAATCACTTCGGCGGCGCGCTTAACGTCGACTGGGATAACTGTTGGAGCAGGAGCTCCATCCAAAACCCATTGGACATCCTTTAAACCATTGCCAGTCACGGTGATAACAATCCGTTTATTTGTGGGTAGCTTCTTCGCACTCTTGTATTTGATTAATCCCGCTATACCTGCGGCGCTGGATGGCTCAACGAAAATTCCCTCTTTTGCTGCGACTAATCGATATGCGCTCAAAATCTCCTCATCCGAGACCATATCTATTACGCCATTTGATTCATTCCGTGCCGCTAAAGCTTGTTGCCAGGACGCGGGATTACCAATGCGAATCGCGGTTGCGATCGTCTCGGGATTTTTTACTGGCTCGCCGCGCACGATTGGGGCAGCGCCCTCTGCTTGAAATCCCCACATCGAAGGTCGGCTCTTAGCCATTCCGTCTTTTTCGTACTCGACATATCCCTTCCAATAAGCCGTGATATTTCCAGCGTTACCAACGGGCAGAGCGTGAATATCTGGAGCAAATCCCAGCGCATCAACTACTTCAAATGATGCCGTCTTTTGCCCTTCGATTCGGAATGGATTAACTGAATTCACTAGCGAGACGGGATATTTCTCGGAAAGTTCACGAGCAAGAGTCAAGCAATCATCAAAATTTCCATCGACTTGGAGAAGTTTTGAGCCATGTGCAATCGCTTGCGCTAACTTACCCATCGCAATTTTTCCTTGTGGGACAAGAACAACCGGAGTCATGCCAGCTTTAGTTGCATATGCTGCAGCGCTCGCGCTGGTATTTCCCGTTGATGCACAAATGACCGCCTTTGCACCCTCTTCTGCTGCCTTTGAAATCGCCATAGTCATACCGCGATCTTTAAATGATCCCGTGGGATTTGCGCCCTCAAATTTCAACCAGACTTGATTCTCTAGCATCTCCGAGATCACACAGGCATAAATAAGAGGTGTGCCACCTTCGTTAAGAGTTACAACTGGAGTTTTTTTCGAAACTGGAAGTCTGTGGCGATACTCTTCAATTACACCGCGCCATTGGTGCGCGCCCTTCTTGCTAAAGAATTTCACGCCCGCGCACCTTCAACTCGAAGGACGCTCTCTACACTCTTGACTGCATCGCTCTTGGAGAGCGCCATAACAGTTGCGCTTAGCGCACCTTCCGTTGCACTATGTGTCATAACGATTAATTCGGCCGAATCTCCCCGGCCAGATTGGCGGACGGTTTCAATCGAAACTTTATTTGTAGCAAAGATTTGAGCAACTGAAGCAAGCACTCCGGGGCGATCATTGACATCAAGACGGATTAAATAACGGGTTAAAACGCTGCCGCGATCGGCTAATTTCAATTCCGCGTAATCACTCTCACCGTGCCCGCTACCACCTCTTGTCATGTTTCGAGCGATAGCAATCAGATCTCCAAGAACAGCGCTTGCCGTAGGTGCGCCGCCGGCGCCCCTACCGTAGAACATCAACTCGCCGGCCGACTCCGCTTCAACAAATATTGCATTGAAGGCATTGCGCACCGCCGCGAGCGGATGTTGTCGCGGCAAAAGTGTGGGCTGGACGCGCACACTAATCTCACCGGAGGCGGTCAACTCTGCAATTGCAAGCAATTTGATTACATGATCTATATCCCGGGCTACTTGAATATCGCGAGCAGAGATCTTTGTGATTCCTTCACTACTTACTTGGTCGATGTTTATCCGCGTGTGAAAAGCGAGCCCAGCAAGAATTGCCGCTTTGGCGGCAGCATCATGTCCCTCGACATCAGCTGTTGGATCAGCTTCGGCAAATCCTAATTTCTGTGCTTCCTTTAGCGCAGTCGCAAAATCACTTCCTGCTTCATCCATCTTTGTGAGTATGTAATTTGTTGTTCCATTTACTATTCCCATTACTCGATGAACATGATCACCGACAATTGATTCGCGAAGTGGTCGAAGAATTGGAATCGCACCACCCACCGCAGCTTCGTAATACAAATCAACGCCACTCTTAGCAGCGGCTTCAAATAGTTCTGCGCCATGTTTGGCCAAAAGCGCCTTGTTGGCGGTAATGACAGATTTCTTATTTTTAATTGCGGTCAAGAGTAAATCGCGGGCTGGCTCAATCCCGCCCATTACCTCAATAACGATATCTATTCCCGGATCACTCACCACCGAGTTTGCATCAGTGGTTAGAAGGTTTTGGTTAACGTGATCACGTTTAGCATTTATATCGCGGACTGCAATTTTCTTTAATGTGAGTTGTGCACCAGCCCGCTCGGTAAATTCACCCGCACCCTCGCCAAGAAGGCGGGCGACCTGGGAGCCGACTACACCGCAGCCGAGCATGCCAACGGCTAATTCCTTATTGGCTCCACTCATTTTCTTGCTCCAGATTCCCGGTTTGGTAATTTCTCTAATTTCTTTGGCGCTTCATCCACGTCTAAGGCTAGAAGGTCAATCTCAGTTTCGCTTCGAATTATGGTTCGTGCCGCACCTGCCGCGACGCTTATTACTCCTGGCCGTGGGACATGGTTGTAATTACTCGCCATGCTACGTCCATAAGCCCCGGTCGCCGGAACTGCAAGTAAATCTCCGGGAGAAATATCACTTGGAAGTTCGATCTCGTTTATAACGATATCGCCGGTCTCGCAATGTTTTCCGACTATTCGACAATTTCTCAATTGGGCGGTTGAAACTCTATTTGCGATCTCTGCTGTGTAAACGGCGCCATATAAAGAGGTCCGGATATTGTCACTCATCCCACCATCAACTGAGACATAAAGTCTCGTTGCGCCATCTTCTAGTTGTACTTCCTTAGTTGTTCCAACTGTGTAAAGGGTGATCATTGATGGGCCAACAAGTGCGCGCCCCGGCTCAATCGAAATTTTCGGGACTGATATTCCAACGCGAGCCGATTCTTTAACGATCACATTATTAATTGTGGCAAGAAATGCCTTGGCTGACATTGGAGTGTCTTCTTCGGTATAAGCAATTCCAATTCCACCACCAACATTTAAATTTTCAAGTTCAGTTCCAAATTCCGCCTTATAGCGAGCAAGGAATTCAAGTAAACGAATCGCGCTCGCTTGATAGGCATCGGTTGCAAAAATCTGTGAACCGATATGGCAATGAACTCCAATGAGTTGCAAGCTTTCATGTTTAACAACGGAGAGCAGAGCATCCCATGCCCCACCAGTTGCAATAGAGAAACCGAACTTCACATCTTCATGTGCAGTGGCGATGTATTCATGGGTGTGTGCTTCGACACCGGGATTAAGTCTTATTACTACTTTCTGCACTCGATTCTTCCCATGAGCAATCCGCGCTACTCTTTCAATTTCTTGTACGGAATCTAGGACTATAACTCCAACGCGATAGTCGATTGCAGCTTCAATCTCTTTCTCCGACTTGTTATTACCGTGCATCTCAATTCGCTCACCGGGAAAATTCGCAGCTCTCGCTACCGCTAACTCCCCACCAGTGCAGACATCAAGACCAATACCGGAATGGTTGATGATCTTGGCAATTTCAACTGAGATAAATGATTTTGCGGCGTAGAAGATCTCACCCGCATTTTCGTTAAAGGCCGCTTTGAATTCGCTCTGCCAATTTGAGATTCTCGCCTTAAAGTCACCTTCATCAAGAACAAAGATTGGTGTGCCATAGTTTTGGGCAATTGCAGTAACGCTGCAGCCGCCAACCTCAACTTCACCGGCTATGCGCTTGGTATTTATTGGCCAGATCGAAACCATTTCTACATCCGCTCCGGCGCGCTTACGCCAAGTAGTGATAGGCCATTAGAGATGGTCTGTCGAGTAGCTTCGCATAATGTGGCTCTTGTTGAATGAATTGACGATGGCTTTTCCTCGCCCATTGGTAAGACCCGGCAGTCACTATAGAAACCATGGTAGAGAGTTGCTAACTCTTCAATAAAGCGCGCAACTCGATGTGGTTGGCGAAGTTCTGCGGAGCTACGCACAATTTCGGGATATTGCGCCAGCCCACCAAGTAATTCGCGCTCGCGCTCATGAGTTAATAACTCGGGGTTAAAGTAATTAATTCCATAATCAACACCTAGCTCTTTAGCGTTGCGCAGAAGCGCTGCAATTCGCGCATGCGCATATTGCACGTAATAGACCGGGTTGTCGTTGGTGCGACGCTTCAACAAATCGATATCTAGGACCATCGGGGTATCAACGGGATAGCGAATCAAGGTGTAGCGCGCTGCATCTACTCCTACCTTGGCAACCAATTCTTCGAGGGTAATTATTGTTCCGGCCCGCTTGGAGAGTTTTAACTCGACTCCACCCTCCATGATCTTCACAAGTTGGCCAATCAATACATGAATGTTGTATTCAGGATTATCGCCGGCACATGCCGCCGTCGCCTTTAATCTTCCGACGTATCCGTGGTGATCGGCGCCGAGCATATATATACAGATATCAAAACCGCGCTCACGTTTATCTAAGTAATAAGCAGTATCCGATGCGAAGTAAGTTAACTCACCGCCTGATTTCACCAAGACTCGGTCTTTATCATCTCCAAAATCCGTGGTGCGCAGCCATGTAGCACCCTCTAATTCGAAGAGGTGTC
>JACCDL010248275.1_pt1 | contig 26725 bp, 31 predicted proteins | sample 7441931 | NCBI WGS metagenome assembly JACCDL01 (sample SAMN15323437, study PRJNA562643) | freshwater metagenome | isolation source: river surface water | place: USA:Blue River Watershed | collected 2017-08-16 | reverse complement strand
TCAAAAAATCAACCACACTATATAAGTCGTTAGTGACGTTTTTATATAATTCCTCACCAAAACTGACTTCAATCTTACCTCTTTTTATTAATGATAATTTATCACCGAATGATTTAAGTATTTTTAAATCATTTCCTTGTGCGTCACAATGAAAATAATCAATCACATCTATACCATTTTCATATATAAACGTATCCATTCTGACAACATCGACATTTATTTGATTTTCAAATCTAACCTTAGTATTGTTAATCGAGAATTCCGTTAAGTCGTTTAAAGATGATGACATCCTATTGGTTGCGATGTTAAATAAAGCAGTACCATTAAAATCACTTACGGCACTTTCTATTATCACTACATTTTTATTATTGATGAATTTATCTTTTAATATTTTTATATTTAATGGGTCCGGTTCAAAAGCCCATACCTTGGAATGTTTTGATAATTCAAATGTATGTCCTCCGTCATTAGCTCCGATTTCAATAATGTTCATCATAATAAAGTTTTATTTTTTATAAAACTACCAATCATATTTTTTTCTGCCATATGACAAACCCCATTTATGTTAAAATCGTCAAACGAAGGATTTTGGTCAAATAAGTAATTTATATCATTAAAATATACATTTAAATACTGTTGATTTAAAGTTATAGGTGGGATATTATTATATCGATTAATAAAGAAATCGTAATTCAAATCTATAATAGACAAAACGTCCGAATATGTTTTATTTACATTAACATAATCATTTGCAGCAATAATACAAGTGTTATTTAATTCAGTAAATTTTAAAGGATTAGATGAGTATTTTTTATATATTTCAATAAAATCGTCCGTTTGATTTTTAGTTAAAGGATGTTTGTACCCTAAGTTTAATCTATTTCTATCGATTATTTTTATTAGTTTATTAATATCGCCAACCATTAAGTCATTATCCAAATGTATAAAAGGTCTGTCAATTATTGATAATACTTTTAATTTGGGATATGACCATAAATTGTTTCTTTTGTATTTTTCATCTACCTGAAATTCAATCCATTGATATTTTAAATTGGTTGACTTAAAATAATCATTATCAGAATATATTAATGGAATTACATTCTGATTATTTAAATTTTCAATTGAATACTTTAAATATATTTCGGTAATCTCTTTAAGTCTTATTGGTAGGTATGTAAAAACAACATCCATTATATTAATGATTTTTTAATTATAAATTCGGGTTTTAATTCATTGCCGATTATTAAATCCAACAATGAATTTTCTTGTTCAATCTTATCAATCAACTTGTTATGAACAATATCGGACCATTCTTTACAAACTCTAAAGTTTTCCTCAAAGTTTTGTAGGAATCTATCTACGAATTCCGCAAACAACTTACTGTTAGCTCTACAAATTTTAGATTCATTATAAAAAGGATGCGGGGGGACATTAAGAACCCTCTCTATTATTTGTAATGGATAATCGTGTGTTGATATAAACGGAATACCAGATAATAGTAATCCGAATGTTTTTTCCGACAGGTATTGTGACGTAAAGTCTCTTTTACTCCATGACCAACTTTCACACAATATCTGCATTTTGGCTTTCGGAAGGACTCTAAAGAAAATGTCCATATACCCATTATGGTTACCAATATAACTTATATCATCAAAATCATTGTCTCCATATATTGAGTTTGTTTTAATATCGGACATTTTTGATATTTGTCTTATGTAGTCAGGATTTTGTAATGCGTTCGAATGTTGTAGATATAATCTATCGTTCTTAATCTTACTCAATTCGTTGATAATGTTAACTCTATTTGGTTTATGATTTTTAATGGTGTACATTAAATCGTATTCAAAATTTAACTTATCATATACTTGTTTGAATTCATAATACCATCTAATGTTCCAATTATGATTCCATTGAAAAATCGTATTTGTTAATGTGTAATAGAAATTTGGATGTAAGGATTTCATCGATTCATTTAAAAAAACATTATCAGTAATAATGTGATGATTTTTTAATTTATCAATAAGTGACTCTATTTCAATCCATTTTTCATCTATATAATCAACATCTTTAGTTTGTAGTATTTTTTCTGTCCTCAGATATGTTATAATCCATTTCTGATTCGTGGGACAATCTTTTAATAAATCAATAAATTTTGTTAATACTTGTTGACTCTCCCGTTCCATGTAATCTCTGTCGGGAAGTATGTGTCCTATTTTAGGGTCATTGTCACCATAAAAAAATGCAGTGAAGTAATCTAATAAATGATAACCATCATCCTCAAAACTCATCTCTCTTTTAAAAACAAATTCAATTGGTGTACCGTTATATTCACATGTAACAATGCCTTCATCATTATCCATTGAATAAGTTCTGTTTGTTGTATTGTGACCTAAGGTATAAAATAAAGATTTCTGATAAGGATGATGTATGTAAATTTTCATGTGTTAAAGTAATTTTTTTTCATAATCATCCATATTACCCTTTCTTAATTTACCATTATCATTTGTGTCGTATATGTCTTCATAATAAGTAACTGGAATACTCAATATATTTGAGATTGTTTTTAATTCATCATTCCATTTAATTATGTTTTTTAATTCTTCATCATAATTAGGTGTTTTTTCCCAAAGATATGGTTGATTAGATTTAAAACTTTTTTCCTTTTCTTTGTACATTAAATAAGACCAACTCTCGGCACAATCAATTAAATTCTTTCTAGACAATAAAATAGTCTCATCAAAGTTTTTTGTTATTTCAATTAACCAATTAATTCTATTTTCCTCTTCTACGTAATATGGTAAATGAAATATGATAGTTTTAAGAACAATATTTTTAAAATCAGTTATGGGTGGTAATCCTACACTTGGGTTAAATGGTTCAAATACACTCCTTAACTTATGTTTGTTTGACAATCTCCTTATTAATTCAGACGATCCTGTTCTTGGTAAAGCGATTATTAATATACTCATATTAATGTTGTATTAACTTTAAGCTTTGGGTAATTAAAATCGGTTTCAGTCATCCAAATGTTTAATGCATATCTCGTACCTTTAGTTACCGGAAGTACTCCATGATATGTGGTCGACCCATTAAATGATATTGAATCTCCTAATTTTAAATCGAAGGTGGAAACACCATCTAAGGTCTTAAAATGTATTGGTGGGTCTTTGTCCTCACATAATGCAAATTGACCTCCGTCATAATTGTCAGATAAAACAATAACTGTGGTCAGTTCACTGGATTTATCCTTATGTAAATTTAGATATCTACCATCATAATATGAGGTTAAACTAATATTGAAATTTTTTAAATTAAAACCATTATAATCAAACCACAATTTAAATTCATTAGATGTGTATTTTTGATTTAATTTTTTAATTATTTCATTTTTGAAGTCCTCATCGTACATACGTCTACAATCCCAATTTTCGGTTGGTTTATATGAGAAAGGTTCTCCGTGTTGGAGACAAAAATCTATAATATTTTTCGCCTCTTCCTTGTTACAAAAACCCTCATTTATATTGTAGTTCATTACAAAATTTTAATCTTTTTATTATTTGTATACCTAATAATATCGTTTTTATTTTGGTTTATAAATAGAAAAAGTTCATTTGCTATTAGTTCATAACCTAACTCCGATGGATGCATTCCGGGTACATTTAAGATATTATATTGTGGACTTTCCCATACTTTGGGATTATTGGTCTCAATTAGAAAATTTTTAAATGTTTTCTCACCGAACCCCCAATAAGGATTTTTATTTATTAAATTAGTCTTATCATTTTCTAATTTAATATTGTCAATCATCTTGTCAAAGGCATCACAAAAGATATAATTTACGTTATAATAATCACATAGTTTTTGAATAAACAATATGTAGTTTTGATTAACTATATTGTAATAATCTTGTGTGAATAATTCGTCAATAAAGAATTCTTTGAAATTAATTAGGAAATCGTTGTATGTGGGGTTTTTGGTTAAATCTTTATTGATAAACCATTTTGTTTTGTGAGTTTGATTAATATAGTTAATCCCCCACGTGTGCCATTCTTTTATTGGGAAAAATGGTACATCGTCCCTTAAAGACGATGACCACATTATAATAATTAAATCTCCAGAATTTACAATTCCCGATTTTATATCGTTTATAACTCCATTAAAAATAAAGTTATTATTTACCGCTGAAATTGATTGGTTTAGATGTTCAATTTCTAATAATACCGAAAGTTTTGACGGCCAAGACCTATCATTTCTATATTTTTTTCTTTCTTCTCTATTATCAATTAACCCCTCTTTAATTATATTAACCCCTTGACCCTCAGTCCAACTATCACCATATGTGAATAGTTTCATAAATTACCCCAAATGTTTAGTTTTAATTTCATTAACAACCGTTTGAAAAGCGGCTGCCACTTTTGACTTCAAATCACTTGATAATGGAGCAATAACCGGTTTGATTATTTGTGCAGGTCTTTCTATTCTCTCTTTTTGTGCCATGATATTTCTTTTTTAACTAATTTTTATACTTTTGATTCTGTGAAGTTACAACTTGGGCAATACCAACTATTACACCAGTGACCGCAATAATTCCAAGGACACCAACATGAGTTGTGCATCACACTAAAATCTCCATCTCCGATGTCAACTAAGAATAAATCTGAAGGTTCAAAATCCAAACTATATATGGTTTTCTGAGCATGTTCCATTTCTAATCCAACAATCTCAACGGTTGTTAATTCATTGGTGTTCGCATCTGTAATAACGATTTTATCCCCAATAAACATTTTGTTTACCTTTTCAAATCTAGTCGCTGTCGAACCAGATTCTTCAATATAATACGTTGAAGACGGTGCATCTGTCCATGTTTTTCCATCTGCCAATGTTATTCTAATATAAATGGTATCGACTGATGCCGATTCGATATGTTGTAAACTTGTTCCTGTTTGAATTAATGTATCGTTAGATTGTTGTAATGTACTATCCCAACCAATGGTGAATACCTTTTCATCAAATTTCGATGCTTTATTGTCGTTAAAGTCCACAAAATCAATTGATCTAACAAAGTCACCTAATTGGATTGTATCAACATCTGTTAATGTACCGTTGTAATTTAAAATTAAACTATCGTCGTCAGTATGGTAATTAATTGGTGATGGGTTACCTAATTCTTTAGTGATGTATTTGTATCTACTTTTTTGATTTAATTTATTTGTCCCGGCAATAAATTCATCTGATGTAAATGACAACGGAATGATGGTTGATTGTGTGTAACCACCCATATTAATCACATCCAAATTTGAACCATATATAATATCAATACTTCTTATAATTGAATAACGTCCTTCTACTAAATTTTCTTCTGAGAATATAAATTCTTGAATTAAATGGTTACTTTCTAATGAACCTTTTAATGATGATAATTCAGTTGATCCCGAAACTCGATACAAAGATGGATAATCTAAAATTTCATAATTTGGGATTCTCGATTTAACCAATAAATTTGGAGTGTCAGTCACACTAAAGTCAACTTCATCCAAAGTATCCATAGTCAATGTGTTTGACGTAAAGTATGTTTTTGGTATATAAGTCGTTCCGCTCATTAACGAAAAGAACTCAAATTTGTCCGCACAATACGTTTCATCAACTAACGCTGTGGTATCGAAAGATTGTCTTAATATGAATTTATTAGGTGCATCCTCAATATAAGGTACGGTAACCGAATTCACTGGAACCACATAATCACTGAAAGTGATGTTATTTTCAACACACTTCTGCTCTAATATTTTTTTGAATCTATATTGTTCTGTTAATGGTTTATAAGCATGTACTTCTGTCCATATAAAATGGAATTCACTAATACTATTCTCATTTAACATTGTGAATAATGAATCGTAATCTAATAAATCCGCACCTTGATTGTAAATCGTGGTGTTGGTATTTATTTCCAATAATTTCACCGAGTTATTTAATTGCAGTAAATCACTACCAATTATAGTTGCTTTCATAATTTTTTTTTATCTTACTATAAATATACGGATAAGAGTATTATTTGTAAAGTATTTTTGATATATATCTATATATCAAATTAAGGAATTTTTATTTTTAGTGGGTACTGAAATCATAAATTCCGAATCGACTTCCTCCCATTTTTTCCTCGTACAAGGATTGAATATTTTAGAAAATACCTTTTTATTCAACGGACACCCACAATCACCACAATATGCTGACCATCTAATACCCTTAAGGACTTCTTTTTTATATTCACACCCCAAACAAACTTCTAATCTTTTTCGAGCCAATTCCTCTTGTTCATTGGTTGGGTTAAAAGAAGTTTTCCAGGCATCAAATATTTCCTTATAATCTATCATTCTATATCAACGTTTTATTAATTTTAGGTAAGTCATAAAAATCATAAATAGTGTTGTATTTTTTTATGAAATCTTCATTCAATTCGACCGTACATTCCATATGTTTACTTGAATTAACGGATTCGAGTTTAAATGGTTTTCCTAATGTGTTCGACACCCAATCCTCTAATTTGTTCATTTCATTAAAATCAAACCATATAATATTTTGATTATTATTTGTCCAACTTGATAGTGGGGTTAATAAAATGTCAATCATGTTTACCGCATATCCTTTAGGGTTAGTTCTAAAAATCTCACCATTCGTAACATCAACTTTAGTTGTAACCGATACATCTATCTTCTTATCCAATAATCCCAACTCCATCAAAAACTCACATATTTTATCCCAACGTAGTTTTTTAGTGGCTACATCATCTTTTGTGAAAAAAAATAGTTCCTCTAATGTTAATTTAGAGAATTTTTCATAAATCTTAAAATATCCTATTCTTTGTAAATCAAATAAAATGTGCTTATAAAGTGAAAAGAATCTTTCATGTCTATTCCTTTTAACCGCAATTACGGGATAGTTGTTACCGAATTTAGTTTGTAAATCAACAATCGATTCGTGACCATGGAAGATGTAATTCATTAAGTCCTTTTTATCTAATGTTTTAAAATCTACATTCATATTTTCAGTTTCCCATTCACCATTATATGTTTGTACCTTAACATCGTTAATTAAGCAAGAATAATGAAATGCGGTTGATGCACATCTCGGTAAACTCAAATACATAAATTTATTATCTACTAACATTATATTAAGGTTTTTTTAATTATTTTAGATGGCCACACATTAATTGAATATCTAACACCGTCAGTTATTTCATCTACTGAGTGTACTATGTTAGAATCGAAAACGAATACACTACCTCCTTTTTTTTCAACTGAATACTCAATATCGTTTATCTTATACTTCACATAACCTCCCTCGTATTTGTCATTCAACTGTATGATATATGTCATTGTTGCACCATTTAATATTTCGTGACTATCTGGGTGCCAATCTAAAAAATCACCTGAGGTGTAACGATTAAATGAATATTTTGGTACATTGTTATATGTGATCCCATTATATGGGTTTATTTCATTTGATGTCTTAATTATCTTTTCAGTTAAATTTTTTACTAATTCTTCTTGTAATAACGAATCAGTAAAATAACAACCCATCCTTTTGTTACCGTCATATTGAACATTTTCTGTCATCAATTTTCCGTTCACAATTAATGACGATTTCATTTGAATTAATCCAACTGAATTACCCAATGTTATGATTTTTTCACATTCATCGGGAGTTAAGAAGTTTTCAATATATTTTGTGAACATTTAGATTAGTGATTTTTGTTTTTTTATGAAATCAAATCCAACATTACCAGCAATTACAATTCTATCGATAGTTGAATTGGGTGCATTATTAGGTGTATGTGGCATGTCAGCCTCCATGATTATCAAATCATCCTCTTCAGGTCTAATCCAATATTCTTTTTTGTTGTTACCTCTAAAATATAAGACGCCATCTTCTCCATTCATGACATCAGGCATTTGGACATAATAAACATATGTGTAATGTGGAATAAATGATTGCATCTCTTTATTTATGTCAGTATGAACATGGAATTTATCAACACCTTTCAATTCTTCGTGTTTAAATTGCAATTGAACGGGGTTGATTGAACGAACGACGTTTACCCACGCATCTGTATTAACCTTATTATATAATACATTTCTTTCATTATAGAGTTTTTTACATTCATCAATTCCAATTTGGACAATCTCATCCATTTTTGTTTTGATTTCAAATTCACCCAAAAAATCTAAATTACTATTCCATTCTTTTTTATAACCAAACCCGTCCGTTTTAATATGGGGTTGTGACTCAATTACTTTCGTAGCTTCTTCCAATAAATCTGATTTATCTAAAGTTCGATTCAATTTGGTTTTCCAAATGTATGTAGTCTCGTCAAAGTATAATTTCTCCATATTACATCAAAGATTTTTGTGTTTTTATTTTATGACCTAAATCGACGGTTTTGTAGTTATATACTCCAAATACAGGTATCATAGTTTCATATTGAAAATATTTTAACAATTCTTGGTTGTTTTTAATATTTTTTAGATTGTCAATTATATTAGTTAAATCAGACGGTAATTTTAATTGATTGATTTCTCTCCAAAATTCAGTATCGGTTCTTCCACAATTATAATGATGACATATAAACAACATTGTTTGATAGTTAATGTCATTAACATAATCGTTATATTGATTTCTTCCTTCTAAATTATCTAAACCAATATTAATTATTTTTTCGATTGATAAAATAAGAATCATAAGTGACGTAGCCTCCAACGGTTCAATGAATCCACTTGCCAGTCCCATTGCAACACAATTATTTATCCATGGTTTCTCATATGAACCAGGATTAAAATTAAAAGTTTTGACAATTTCAATTTCCTGACCAATATATTCTTCCACCTCTTTTTTAGCGTCTTCAATTGTGATGTAATTATCGTTAAACACATAACCCGATCCATATCTATGTTGGAGTGGTATTTTCCACATCCAACCATATTTCATCGCAATAGATTGTGTTATTGTTTCAGTCTCAAATGTAATTTTTTCATTTTGGGGTAGAAAAAATGAAATAGCTCTATTTGATTTTAAATAGTCGTTATAACTTACCCAATTACTTTTAAATAATTTACCAATAACTAACCTAGCATACCCACTACAATCAAATATAAAGTCGCAATCAATTTTCAAATCGCCTTCCAAATTTATATGTGTGATGTCACCATTTTCGGATTGTGTAAAATTTGTAATTACTCCATCAATATGTTTAACTCCTCTCTCTAACGCAATTTCTTTAAGAAATTTCGAGGTTAATCTTGCATCAAAATGAAAACCATAAGAATCCTTTAAAAACCCATGATTGAATTGACCTCCGTTTGGTGACCAATTTATAAAATCAATCCCAACTTTTTTTGTTGCGTTTGTTTTTTTAAAAAATTCATTTACATCGATATCTAAATTAGAAAACATACCGGGCATATTTGGTGTGGTTCCCTCACCTGCCCCGAGTATATCAATTTTTGAGGAATCGATTAAAATTACTTCTAAATCACTTTTATATTTTTTCAAATATAAAGAACTTAACCACCCTGCAGTTCCACCACCAATTATTACAATTTTCTTCACTTTACTTTTCTTTTCTTAATCCAAACTTAATCCACTTATACCATACCCTCTCATGTAGATAGTATTGGATGGGTTTATATACTAATTCGGCAACACCGAAGGCAGCACCTACTTTAATATCACCACTTACCCACCACATTATACCAAATCCAATTAAGGTAGATATGATGCGATATGATATTGTCTTGGCTATGTGTCTTTTTCTTTCAACAATCATATAATTTTTTTTGGGTCACTTGCATAAAAATCAACACCATTAAACTTGGTATGATAAATAACATATTGATTATTTTGGAATAATTTATGTTTCTTCCAAGATTCAGGCCAAGTTTCCACCTCCTCATCCGTAAATGATATTATTTCAGAATTTAATCTATTGTCATGATGATAATACGCATAAAACGAAAGAACGGTGTTCTCTTTACAATTTGGTTTAACTTTATCCATGAAATATGGTAAGTTACCATCTGTATCAGTATCAAATAATATACCGTCAAATTTTCTATCGGTTAATGGTAAAATATGATACCAATCACCAAGTATAATTTCAACATTTGGTTTATCTTTTGCCCATTCCAACGCTCTCTCATACTGAACCGGATGAATTTCGATAATCGTATGTGAGGTTATGTTTGGATTACTTTGGATAAAATCTGCAGATATGTGCATCCCAAATCCCAATTCAAGTATATCACCACCATTCTGTGTACTAATTTCCGCTTGTCTCTTCATAATTTTAGTTTCACAAACGTGCATGATATTATGATTAGTTTCGGGATTGAATATTGCATCATCCGTTATTATAATGTTTTCTTTTCCGTCCATTTTATTTCTTATCTAAATCAAATTTTATTTGTCCGTCAGGTGTCATATGTCCGGTTCTAATTGCCGTTCCACTAATTGCCGCAACGTCTGCTGGTGGTTCGTGATAAATTACATCATAACCCACACCTCTACCATAGTTTACCGATTCAATATCGGGAATAACTGAAATGAATAACTTACCCGTTTGTAACAAATCATTCAATTCTACTTTTAATTCGTCAAATACTTGATGTGCAGTTTTAGGATTGTTCTCATCTACTTGGACATCTCTAATTGCCAACCAAACATTTTTACCTTTATTTAGTTGTTGGTCTATTAACCATTGGTGGCCTTTGTGCCAATTTTGCCATCTTCCGATGTACAGTGCGTATTTTTTACTCATATATTTAATTTTCTTCTTAGGTTTAGAAATGTATTATATTCACTACTATCTGTGGTATCACAATCCACATAATTTTCTAGTGGTTGTTCGTAACCTTGTACGTGGAATTTTTCTCTACCCCTTTCATTAGTGGTATGTACGTAAATTTCTTTGATGTCTTCACCCATCTCAAGTTTAAAAGACTCTCGTTGGTCTCTAAATGGGGAAACTAATGAAACCACAACGGTGAATCCTTTGTGGTGTAAGAACTTAGACAGGATTTGTGCCTTCTCAATATTCTTTCTTCTACCCTCTTCAGAATAGTCTTTGTTGACAAAGATGTCACGAATGTCATCTCCGTCAACAATCATAGATTTATGAGGGAAACTTGAAATAATCCAAGTAGCTAATGTTGTTTTTCCTGCACCGGGTTGACCCGTTAACCAGTATATCATAATACTATAATATAGGTAAAAAAAAGGGAAAAACAAAATCTTTAATCGATGATTTTTATCATCTTAGTGATTATAGATAAATGGGTCTCTTTTACGTAATTCCTCTAATTTTTTCTTAAACTCCTTTTTTCTTTTGCGGTCAGCAAAGTACTTCTTAATCCAATTAATTAACTTCATCATATTTTTTATTTTTTATATACTACATAATTACCCATAACTAACAAATCCATCTCAGTATCGTAGAATGTATCGATGGCGTCTTTTGGTGTTAGAACCATGGTTTTATCTTTTACATTGAATGAAGTGTTTAAAAGAATAGGAAACCCACTTTGTTTTTTAAATTCCTTTAGTAAGTTATACATCATTGAATGTTTATAAACTGTCTGTACTCGTGCAGTTCCGTCTACGTGTGTAACTGCTCTTAATTGAGTTCTATATTCTGGTCTAACCAAAACCACTTGATTCATATATGGTATGTCACCATCCATTTCGAAATAAATCTCTTGTTCGTCTTTAATAACCATGGGAGCAAAAGGTCTAAATCCTTCTCGTTTTTTGATAACTCGATTGATTCTATCCTTCATACCATCTAATGTTGGGTTTGCCAAGATTGATCTATTGCCCAATGCTCTCGAACCAAACTCAATGTGACCTTGAAACCAACCGACTACCTTCCCTTCGTTTAATTTCTTTGCCACGTATTCTACCAAACCCTTATCACTTACGAAATTTTTATAATGATGACCTTGTAATGCCTTCTTAACATCATTATACAAATATTCAGGACCCAAAAATGGATTTCTTGTAATTTTAGTTTTAATTTTTCTTTCTTTTACCAAATAATGGACAACCGCACCAATTGCAGAACCAGCATCGGAAGGTGCGGGTGGAATCCATAAGGAATCAAATTTTGAGTTACTTAATATTTTACCATTCGCAGTACCATTGTACGCACAACCACCACTCAAACATAAGTTAGTACTATTACTAATCATTGATATTGTTTTGAGTATTTCAAATAAAACTTCTTCGTAAACCTTTTGAACCGAAGCGGCTAAGTTCTCATGAATGGTTTCAAGTTTTTCTTCAGGTAATCTTTGTTCAACACCTAATAATTCAGGTAACTTTTCATTGAACATAATTTTATCCGATTTGTCCCATACGAATACATCCATATTACATTCTAACTTAGAATTTTTGAATGAAATTAATTTTCTAACTTCATTCAGATATATGTTCGGATTACCGTAAGATGCTAAACCCATCAATTTATATTCACCCTCGTTTGGTCTAAATCCTAAAAATGTGGTCATCGCCGTGTAGTATAAACCTAAAGAATGTGGGTACTTAGATAAACTTGCATACTCAACTCCACCATAATCACATATACCTAATGAAAGAGTGTCGTGTTCACCTACTCCGTCTACCGATAGACACATTGACTTCTCAAAATGCGAGGTGTAATATGAATAATATATGTGCGATTCGTGGTGTGTTGAATAGAAAACATTAGGTGATAGTTCCCTTAATTTCTTATCAATCTCTTTCGCATTATTACGAATTTTTAGATACGATCTTAATGAATATAAAGGATTTTTATACCATTGAGGTTTAATATTCTCAATTACCCTTTCGTATTTTAATTTGGGGTCCTCATAATAACAAACAGCCTGTAAATTCTTATCTGTTATTTTGTAATGTTTATAGATATATTCTAACGTTTTCACTGGGAATGAACTATCGTGTTTGATTCCTGTGAATTTTTCCTCTTCGCACGCAAATATCAATTGATTGTCTCTAAATAAACAAACAGATGAATCATGATAATACGCTGAAATTCCAATTATATACATTTATTGTCCTTTATTTTAAGTATTGTTAAAAGTGATTTTATTATAAATAAAATCCGCAATTAATTTATATCCGATTAAATTCGGATGAAACCCACCTTCGTGATATTCTCGACCTTTCTCCCAAACTTTACGATTACCGTATTCCCAAACTGAGACATCATGTATTTCTTCATATTCCTTTAACATATCAGACATACAATAGTTTGGAAGTATAAAGTTATTTGGTAATGAATTAATATCAAATTCGTTTTCTTCTTTAAAGGTTGGGAAAAATGAATTAAAGTAAAAATGTTTTGTACCTTCTAATGCGATTTCCATTTCATTAAAAATCCCAACTACATCAGCATCTTTAAAATTTGTAAATCGATATGGGTATGAAAGTAAAACAATTATGATATCTCCCTCTTCAAAAAATCCACTATCTCTTACATCCCATATATCTTCTAATATATGTTTATTACTATATCCACAAACACCCATATTCACATATTCACAACCCAATCTTTCAGCCAACCATCTTGGCCATGAATTCATTATTCTTAACTTATTAATAAATCCCGCACCCTCAACTACATTAGCACTTTCCTGGTATTTTTTGTTAGTCTCAACCCCATGACCTGCAGTCCAACTATCACCAAAGCAAATCAATCTCATATGTCTTTTTTAAAAAAGGTATAGCCATTTCAGTCACAAACTTTTCGTGTCCAAGTTGGTTAGGGTTTAATTTTTCTGAATCTTCAAATCCATCATTGGGGTGGTGTTCTTGTAACCATTCTAACATACCATCGATAGGTAAAAATGTGGTCTTCTGTAACATATTATATAATGGGTGAACTTCACTATAACTTGTCATTCCTAAATTGTATCTCAATTTTCCAAATTCTTTCAATTTTTTAAAATCATACATCTTGAGGTAATTTTCTTGTTTGTCAAAAAAATCTAAATGTGTTGTCATAAAATATTTAATTCCTAATTTTTTTAGGTACCATTGTGTTCTTAACATGTGTTCAATACTGAAAACATACGATTGTATTTTATCATACATTACTCTAAAATATGTTTCAGTGTCTTCCGAAGATGAAACCCATTCATGGTTTAAAACTCTCCAATTTTTAACACCGTCCACCACATTCGTTAATTCAATTTCAGGTTTACGAACATATTCATCACCTTTACCATTATCAATATATCTTTCGTGTATATTGGGTGTGTTCCACATCACCCCAACAATAATTTCATCAGCATTATGTGTTTTAAGTATTTCATTGATTTTATAAATTAACTTCCTTGAAATCAACGCATTACTAATTTTTTCTTCTGTTAAGTTATGAAGTTCACAATTCAACTTTTCTTTACAAATATGTGGCCAAGAATTTTCACCACAATTCAAACCACCACCAGCTGCAACAAAAATTCTATTTTCACTCATGGTTAAACTATGTTATTCTTAATTAAATGTGGAATTATTATTTCTTCGGTTAGTTTTACGTTACCAAATTCGTTCGGATGCCAATCTGATTTTAAATCGTCAAATCCCTCAACAGGATAATGTTTTTTATTCCATTCATAAAACCCTTCTATGGGTAAAAATTTAGTAAAATCAATCATATCATAAAGATATTTCACTTCAGGATGATTCATAACAGTTTCATCCGAAAAAATATTCATGAAAGTTGACATAAAATAATTTATGTTACAAATTTCCAAATACCATTGAGTTCTTAATATATGTTCTAATGTTTGTACCATGGATGAAATTTGACTATGAATGATTCCATAATACAGTGTACAATCTTCCGATTTAGTCCATTCGTGACTCATGATTCTCCATCTATTTTGTGTGGGCATGAGACACGAAGTTGGATTGTAGGATAAATAAGGTGGTCCCACATATTCGTCCCCTGAGTCAATAATCCTTTCAAATCGATTTACACCTGACCACATTACCCCAACTATAATGCGTTCCGATGGTAACGTAACGGGGTAATTTTCTATGGTGTTCAATAATTTTCTAGAAATTAATCCATTACCTTGGGATGGTGTTGCAACATTTGTAATTTCAAAATCATATCTTTTAGATAATTGATACGGCCAAGAAAAACTCGGATCAGTGAAGCTACAACCACTTGTTATTAAAAGTTTATTTAGTGTTGACATTTGTTTATAAAATAACTATTTTTTATTATAAAGTAAAATAATTATAAATAAATAAATGAATATGTACGAAAAAATTTCCGAAAACCTATACGTAAATGGTTATCATATCGGCCATTTTAGTGAATTTTTTAATGATTTAACAGGAGTCAAAGAAGAAGAATTTCATCAATGGAGTGAGGTCTTTAGAAAAACAGCAATCGATAAGGATAAACATTATTGTTATAGACACAATTATATTGGACAGAATGATTCTGAAAATTATTTAAAACAACCAGACTACTCAGGACCCTTACCAACTGAAGAAGAGATTCTACAAGAAATTCCATTCACTAGAGCTCAAAATAGAAAAGATTTTGTAAAAAAAGTAATTAATGGTGGTGGTAAAATCAGAACAACTCAGCAATGGGCTAGATTAAAATTGGAGAACTTTGATTATGATGAAGAAAAGAGGAGTGAAATTCGTAAAATGCACGATTTCTTTGAAAATGTCATTAGACAACATACATCATTGATTTATCCTGAATTGATGGCTAAAAAAGACACGTTTAGGACTGCAACAGGTTATAGTGTTTACGATAATGGAGATTTTTCTGAAGTTCATTTTGATGGTATCAACCCAGGTAGGGCGTGTGTGATTATTCTTTATTTTGCCGACCCAACCACGTATCAAGAGGGTGATGGAGGTGAACTATTTTTGGGTCACAAAATAAAAACAAATGAAAAACAAATCCTTGAATTTGAAGAACCATTTGAAAAATGTATACCTGTTTACGGTAATTACGCAATAATGGATTTTACAAAGTATAATGTAGGTCATTCGATTGAGATGGTTAAAAACAATTTTAGAAGGTTCGCATTACAATCTTTTGTAGGACCTTAAAAAATGTGGAAGATTTCTACCATTTTTGAGAATTTTTACTTATACTTATCATATGAAAATATTAATAACGGGTGGGGCTGGTTACTTAGGCTCCGTTATCACAGGTAAATTATTAAATGCCGGTTATGAGGTTGTAGTCCTCGATAAATTAATTTTTAATCAAGTATCATTACTTTCACACACATCAAATCCTAAATTTAGGTTTATACATGGTGATGTTAGAAATGAAGAACTATTAGAGAAATTGTGTTTAGAGGCAGATGCAATCATACCACTAGCTGCAATTGTTGGGTTTCCAGCATGTGATGCAGAACCTGATTTGGCAAAACAGATTAATTTCCAACAAATCTTTAACATTGTTAAATTCACTAAGAACACAAATAAGAAAATCCTTTATCCGAACACTAATAGTGGTTATGGTATTGGGGTTGGTCAAACAATGTGTACTGAGGAATCCCCTTTAAATCCAATTTCAATATACGGTTCAACTAAGGTTGCAGCTGAAAATTATTTAAGGTCATCAACAGATGCAATTGTATTTAGACTAGCAACTGTTTTTGGTGTCTCTCCTCGTATGAGGACTGACCTATTAGTTAACGATTTTACCTATAAAGCAATCACCGACAAATACATTGTTGTTTTTGAAAAAACATTTAAGAGAAACTTTATTCACATCCAAGATGTTGCAAATGTATTTCTTTTCATGTTAGAAAATTATGACAAGTATAAAGGTGAAGTTTTCAATGTTGGTTTAAGTGAAGCCAATTTAAGTAAACAAGAACTACTTGAGAAGATACAAAGTCATGTTAAAAATTTCGCAGTGTCATATAATGATTACTACGAAGACCCAGACAAACGTGATTATATTGTTTCAAATGAAAAAGTTGAGTCGACGGGATGGAAACCTGAATGGGACTTAGACATGGGGATTAAAGAATTAATAATGGCTTATCAAATGATTGTACCTAAAATGGGTGCTGAGTTTAGAAACGGATTTCCTTTAGGATACGCAAATCAAACATAATATGAGTAATAAATGGGATGAGTTTATCGAAACTCCATCAAAAAAATTCGGTTATCAGGTACCAACATTTACACCTTCAATTTATAGAGAATACAGAGGTGAGATATTCACAACTTTTCATTCGGAAGAACATCCAGTGATGAAACATATTCATTATGAAAAAAGTGAAATTAGTATTCACGGTAGATTTTCAAAATCATATAAAGGTGTGTTAAGAGGACTACACTACGATAATAAAACTTGGAAATTAGTACAAGCTGCGGTGGGTGATATCTATTTGGTGGTTTTAGACATGAGACCAAAATCAGATACGTTTGGTGATTGGGAGTCATTTATGATTACTGAGAAAGATAGAAACCAAGTTTTAGTTCCTCCTGGTTTTGCAAATGGTCATTATGCTTTAACTGATTGTATGTTTCATTACAATTTATTTTATAAAGATGGTTATGTCGATGCTGACGAACAAGGTGTTGTTAAATGGAATGACCCTGAGTATCAAATGGAATGGCCAACAAATAACCCAATATTACAAAAACGAGATAGATGATAAAAAATTTAATTGATGATTTACCTATTGTAAACGAACCTCTTTGGGATAAAGCCGGTTTAATACAATTTGAAAGAAAAATGGCAGACCATTGGGAAGCCGGTAAAGTAAGAGGTCCAATACATTTAAGTGGAGGAAACGAAGACGAATTAATTGAGATATTCAAGTACATAAAAAAATCTGATTGGGTTTTTAGTACGTGGAGATCTCATTACCATGCATTATTAAAAGGTGTGCCTTCTGAATGGTTAGAAGAAGAAATATTGGCAGGTAGGTCAATTACTATTGTAAACCAAGAAGAGAAATTTTATTCATCTGCAATTGTTGGAGCAATTATTCCAATTGCAACCGGAGTTGCTATGGCAAATAAACGAGATGGTAAAGATGATAAGGTTTGGTGTTTTATTGGTGATATGGCATTTGAAACTGGAGGTTTCTACGAAATGCACAAATATGCACAAAGATATAATTTACCTATACGTTTTGTAGTTGAGGATAATGGTGTTTCAACAAACACTCCAACAGAAGAAACTTGGAACGGAATAAAAAGAGAAGTACCTAATGATGTTATTTGGTACGATTATAAAAAAGAGTGGCCGCACTACGGAACAGGAAAATGGATTGTATTTTAAATTTTGTTTACGATGTTTGGGACGAAGAAAACAACGTACCTAAACCTAATAGGTTAAAAACATATAATCATCCGGATGATATTGAGGGTGTAACATGGCGTATATCGACTGACCCGATGAAAGTTTTTGCCGATGTAAAAATTAATAATCGAAGAATGGAGGATGTTGAAAAATATCCTGAGGAAGTATTTTTCTACCATGTATGGAATATTAATTGTTACAATAATAGATTTTTCTCTGAAGGTATTTTACCTGTTGATTTAGATGTTATCGAAAAGGTTAAAAAACATGATAATCTTTATTTAATCATTATGAACGAATGTGAGTTTGAGAAAAAACAAGCATTAGAAAGATTAGATAATATCGTTAAATCTATAGGATTAAATCCAAAAAAAGTTTGGTTTATTCACAATGGTGAAAAATTACCTGAACATAAGATTGAATTGAATACTGAAATTAATGTTCATGCAACTCGTTCTATGGCCACGGCATTAAAGATGAACATGAACATTGAATTTAAAGGAAATAAAGACCAAGGTTCTTTTTTCTTATGTATGAACCGATCACCGAGAATTCATCGATATGGAATTTTATGTTTATTAAAAAGGTATGGTATTTTAGATGACACAAACTGGTCATTAGTATGTGGTTGGGACTTTAATGATAGAAAATATCTTTTTAAAGAAATTTTTAATTTTGACGACGTGTTAAATTTAAATAATGAGATTTCATATTTCACATCATTAGAAGTAAAAAAAGGTAATTACGAATTAGAGTATGCTGGATTGGACAATAGAAATGCTCAAGATTTACCAAATGAACCTAAAACTTTTGAAAATTCTTACGTTAACATTGTAACAGAAACTAATTTTGTGGGAGACGATATTCACATAACTGAGAAATCGTTTAAACCGTTTTTCTATTATCAGTTTCCGCTAATGTTATCATCATATCATCACATCAAGTATTTTAAGAAGGCATATCCTGGTTTAGATTTTTTCGATGATGTAATCGACCACAGTTATGATGATATTGAAAATGATAGAGATAGATTGATGGCATTTTTCGAGCGAGTAAAGTACATGCACGATAACAAAGATTTTTTTATCAGATTTTATAATAGTAATAAACATAGATTTGTAAAAAATTATGAATATCTCACAAATTATACAAATCAATATGATCATGATTTCTTTCTTAAATTAAGTCAAACAAAGGTGCCGTCTAATGTTTTTTTGAATCTAGTATATGATACATGGGATGAAGAAAAACAAGAACCTATCCAAATGAATTGCCGTGATGTTTTTTACGAAAGTTTTTTACAAGAAAGGGATTCTTTTGTTAATTCGTTAGGTTTCCCTTCAGAATACATAAGAAGATTTCCTCTTCGTGAAGTTGACAATCATCCCAATAAAAAGTTTTTCTTTTTTATAACTCATACACCTGGACAATCTTTCATAAGAATCATGGAAGGTAATTCACCAATGCAACAAGAGGTGATTGATTGTTTAAAAAGAAATCCAAATTTCAATGTAATTTTTGGTAATGAACAAGAGTATGAACATTATCATTCGTTTAAGGCATTACATTATTGGTTGAAAATGAATGGGATAGATGGAAAACAAATCTATATGGTTAATAACAATATTGATTTGAAGAGTTACAAAGAACGATTGAATAGTGACATTAATGTTTTCTCAACATCCAAAGTAAGTACGCACATATACATTGCAATGAGTCATTGCATGCCTAATTTAGAATATAAAGAAGAGAAAGTAGGTAAATTATTCTTATGTCACAACAGAAGAGTTAGACCACATAGATATGGATTATTGGCATTGTTAAAGAAAGAAAATCTTTTAGATGATGTTGATTGGTCATTGGTTAGTGGATATGAAGCTGCTAACTTTGATTATGTAAGTTGGTATAGAGATATTTTTGACATTTGGGATTTAAAGGAATTACTTCCTGAAATTGATTATTTTCATAGTGTTGATATGAAAAAATGCATGTTTGAAGAGGAAAAGACTTGGTTTGATAATCGAGAAAATCCAGACGGTGTGTATTGGGGTGAGACCTATACCGAACCGACTTACATGGAATCGTATTTTAATATTGTAACCGAATCAGAGTATAGTTCTAACACGATTCACATTTCAGAAAAATCATTTAAACCTTTTGTAACATATCAGTTTCCTTTAATCTTAGCTTCACCGAAACATATTCATGCAATTAGAAAAAGATATGGTTTTGATTTCTTTGATGATGTGATTGACCACAGTTATGATTTAGAACTTAACCATTCGGAAAGATTAGTGAAATTTGTTAAAGAGATAAAAAGAATTCAAGAGAATAAAGAATTTTTTATAGAGTTCTATAAGAACAACAAAGAAAGATTTATTAAGAATCACGAGTTATCAAAAAAATTAACTCACGATACTAATGATAAAGATTTTCTTAAAAAATTAACAGGTCTTTATGACTATGAATTTGAGATTGGTGTCAGAAGGGTAAATGAAGATTTTGAAGATGATTTCTACGATAAACAATTGGAGAGATACGAACAAAGTGGAATAGAACCTAAAGACGCAATTGAAGTTGAAAATCAAAAACTAATAGAGGAGATATTAGATAATGTCATTCCTAAACCTCCCGTAAAAAGAAATTTAATTTAAATGAAAAAAGTATTAATAACAGGTTGTAGTGGGTTAGTCGGTACTCACTTAATTAAAAAATGTATCGATTTAGGTTACGATGTTATAGGAACAGATTTATATAGAAATGAATTCTTACCTATGGATGGTTGGCGTTTCATCAAGAAAGATTTAACGTCACCAAATGGTGTTGAGGATTTATTCTTAAATAATACCTATGATGTGGTGTTTAATACTTTCGGTGTTAAAGGTTCACCTATGAGAGCTAAAACTAAACCAGTTGATTTTCTATACCCGTCTTTTAAGATTAATACTGAAATTATCAATCAATGTGCGATGTCAAATATTTGGTTGGTTTTTGTTAGTTCTGTTGGTGTTTATGCACCATCTGAAAAATTTGTAGAAGATAGTGTTTGGGAAACATTGCCAGGTCAAGCAGATTGGTTCCCGTCTTGGAGTAAAAGGATGGGTGAATTATTGTTAGAGGCATATAGTGTCCAATACGGATATAAAAAATGGTCAATAGTTCGTCCCGCAAATATATTCGGTGAATATGATGACTTTAGTGGTAACGGAACCGTAATTGCATCCACCATTAAAAAAGTTGTAGATTCAAGTGGTCAAATTGAGGCATGGGGAGATGGTTCTCCTATTAGAGACTTTGTTTATGCAGGCGATGTTGCAAATGGATTAATTAAGATGTATGAAAATAAAATAAACGATGTTGTAAATTTTGGTTCAGGTATTGAAATTACAATTAAAGAAATCGTTAATAAGATAGTTGACATTAGTAATAAAGAAATCGAAGTAAAGTGGGATTCATCTAAACCGAACGGAGATTTAAAAAGATTAATGGACACAACAAAACAAATAAAATATGATATTTTACCTGAAATATCATTCGATAAAGCTTTAAAAAATGTATATGAATTCTACTCCAATTCAACCAAATGATTATTTAGATGAAGGTGCCTATGTAGGTAACATAATAGATTTTATAACCAATGACGAATATAATGAAATGTTGTCTGTCATTGAGAAAGTAAAAGAATACGCAACCGTAAATCGTGATACTGAATTGTATTGTCGATATATGATTAATGGTGATGATAGTGATTACAATCATAAAATACCATTAAGAGATGTAGAATCCAGGGATTTATATATAAAAGAAAATAATTTTACAATTTTTCAAAAATGGTACGAGTATTCAATTAAATCCCAACCAGGTGAACCTGACTATTTTGATTTTTTTAAAAACTTCTGTAAAAGAATATTAGACCACTTTTACCCTAATTATGAAATTAATTATGGTGCAAGAACTGGTGGGTTTACTTTATATGAAGATGGTCATTTTATCACTGACCACAAGGATGGTAATAATGTTGGTCGTGTTTGTGTGGTTATAATGTATCTTTCTCCCGAATCAGAATATAATAACGATGGTGGAGGTGAATTAGTTATTAAAACAAATTCACAAAAAGAATACACAATTAAACCAATTTTAGGTACATTTAGTTTATTAGATTTTTCTGAAAATGACATTCATCATCAGGTAAACATGGTTAAAAATGGTTTCAAAAGATATGCATTCATTAACTTTTTTAACCTAAAAGAAGGTCAAGAATTTATTGTTAGAAAAGACAAAAAGGATTTTACAAAAATAATCTAATATTATTTTAAAATAAATTAAAAAAGAATGAACAAAGACGTCAAGATTTTAATCACTGGTGGTTCGGGATTAGTAGGTCAAAATTTAACCGAAAGATTAATTAATGAAGGTTACACTAACTTGAGAGTTAACTTACACAAAAGAGGTGTTAGAACTCAATATGAAGGTGTAGAATATACTCATCACGATTTACAAACATATCAAGGATGTCGAGAAGCTACTGAAAACGTAAATGTTGTATTTCATGCTGCCGCTTCTACATCAAATGCAGTTGATACGGTGGTTGATCCATTAGCTCACGTTACTCCAAATGTTGCAATGAACAACTTTTTAATTGATGCAGCATGGAGAAGTGGTGTTGAACATTACATATTTATATCATCAAACACTGTGTATCCACCAAAAGGTGATGAACCCGTTGTTGAAACTGATTTCTTGTTTGATGAACCTTACCCTGTTTACTTCCCTGTTGGTTGGATGAAACGTTACGCTGAGGTTCAATGTGAACTCTATGCAAAATACTTACCACGAACAATGAAGTGTACTGTTATTAGACCAGCAAATTTGTTTGGCCCACATGACAAATATGATTTCAACAAGTGTCACGTTACGCCGGCAACAATTCGTAAAGTGGCAGATAAAATGAACCCAATACCTGTATGGGGAGATGGTACTGAATTGAGAGATTTATTATACGTTGGTGATTTTGTTGAAGCATTACAAGTAGTAATGGAAAAAGAAACCGAAATGTTCCAAACATATAATATTGGTTCTAATGAAGTTTACTCAGTATTGGAAGTTTTGGATTTAATGAAAACGATTGCTGAATATGATGCACCTACTGAATTCATCAGTGGTAAACCATCAATGATTCCAACACGTAAAATCGACTCTAATAAGATTAAAGAAAAATTAGGTTGGGAATCGACTACCTCATTGGCAATTGGATTAAAGAAAGCCTATGATTGGTATAACGAAAACAAAAGTGAATTTAATAAATAATGTGGTTAGAATCACAGAAATATCATTTACATATTGAACTAACATCTAAGTGCAATTCGGCTTGTCCGAATTGTCCTAGATTTGTTATGGGTTCCACAAAGTTAAATCCCGCAGTTTCGTTAGGTGAAATCAAATTAAAAGATATCAAGAAATGGTTTAGTGTTGATTTCATTAAAAAAATTGGCAGTATAAACTTTTGCGGTAACTTAGGTGATCCAACGAATTGTACCGAGATGAATGAAATTGTTGAATATTTTTACAAAACCAACAACGACATCATGATTGAAATTCACACTAATGGTGGTGCCAGAAATGTTGATTTTTGGAAAAAATTAGGTGAACTTTCTAAAATTGCAGGTGACAATATTTTAGTCATTTTTAGTGTGGATGGATTGGAAGATACTAATCACATTTACAGAAGAAATGTAAAGTGGGAAAAACTTGTAGAGAACATTACCACTTATACAAGTAATGGTGGGTACGCAATATGGGAATTCTTATTGTTTGCACATAATGAACATGAAATCTATTTAGCAAAATACAAATCTAAAGAATATGGTTTTAGACATATTAGATTTAAAAGAGCTGCAGGTTTCGAAGACTACTTAAATAGTAGAACAGTTCCTATGGGGGTTTATGATAAAGAAGGTAATTTAGAATATGTCATTGAGCCTTCAGTAGACTATCCTAATTCAACATTACCATATGTTGGTAATCAATTCACTCCTCCGACTAAAGTAAACTTAGACATTTATAATTTTAATTTCAATCGTTTAGAATACGAAGAGTATTCAATTTTTAAAAATAATAAGATTACTTGTAAGTCATTAAAACCTAATGGTGAGATTGAAGTATTTTTAAGTTATAAAGGTGAGATAAGACCTTGTTGTTTTATTGGTGTCGATTTGGATAAACATTCATTAGGTGGTTACAATACACAATTAAAGGAAATATTTAACTACGATTGTAATTTAAACACTAATAGTTTAGATAATATTTTAGATTTTTTCGATAAAAAAATTAAAGATAAATGGAATGATACATTTGAAAATGGTAAATGTATTAAATGTAGTATGACGTGCGGAGTGTCATCCCAAATAGACCACTCAAGATTATATAACGATATTGAAATATAAATAATGAAAACAAAATCGGATAATATACAAAAAGGTTTAATATTTGCTGGTTGTTCATTTACTTGGGGTCAGGGTTTAAATTATTATTCTAATTTATCTACAATCAAAGAACCTGGTTTTGGTCGTTACGATTCGCGTCTAATAACAAAATCACAATTGAAATATATAAAATCAATTAGATTTCCAAGATTAGTTGCGAACCATTTAAATACTTTTGAATTTGTGCACAAACAAAATGGTAGATCAAATCAAGAGATTATCTCCTTTTGGATGGAATATTTTGGTGAGATACCCAGAAATTATCTTTTAAATATAACCGATTTAGATGATAAAATTTATTATGACGAAATCTCAGTTTTATTTTTTCAGGTAACTCAATGGTCCAGAAATGAAATTGAATTTTCTTTAGGGGATGAATCTTATAAGATGACCATTGCTTCATTATGTGGTAAAGAAAATGAGACTCTTCTTGAAAGATATTTATCCCAAGAAAATATAAGTCTTGGGGAGTTTGAGGATATTGAAAATAATAAAAATATCCAAATGATTAAAGAATTTTTACAAAGGGTTGAAGATAAAAATATAAAGACTTTTTTATTTACATATCCGCACGATAATGTTAAATTTATATTGGAGGATGAGTGGTTAAAAGAAAGATTTATAACATTTAAATACAATAATCGTGATTACGATAGTATTGATTTTTTATTTAGTGAAAATCCATATCTTTCTATCATTAACGATTATGAAAACTTTGACGTACCTCCAAAAGATGAACATCCGTCAAAAAAATGTCATGAGATTATCGCAAATAATTTAATTGAAAAAATTGAAGAATTAAAAATATATGAAAACAAAATCAGATAAAGTATATAAAGGAATGGTCTTTGCAGGATGTTCTTTTACATGGGGACAGGGATTGTATTATTACTCTAATTCACCAACATTACAAGAACCACCGCCAGATGCATATAACTCAAATTTGGTGAATCATTCACATAACGCATTTAGAAAGACATTGTATTTTCCAAGATTAGTGGCGAATCACTTCAATACATTTGAAGTTTCTATGATACAAAACGGAGGTTCTGAACAAACGTCACTCGATTATTTAAGATGTGTTCACGGTCTGGCAGACCCTAATACAGGATTTTACACATTTAGTCATCTTTTTGAGGATATTGAATATATTGTGTTTCAAACATCACAACCACAAAGAAATACACATTATTATGTGTATCAATCACCGTATGATGGGAACGAATATGAATTATCCGAATTTAGAACGTATTCCGATGATACACATGATAGATTTTACAAATACCTTGCACATCAGAAAAAATGTAATTTTGATGAATGGTATGCTCAACACATGAAAACATGGATTCATATATTAAAACATAATTTACAATTTTATGAATCTAAAGGTATTAAAACGTTAATTGTAAATTGGGAGGCCGAATACTTACCTTTAATTCAACAAGATGAATGGTTATCAAAAAGAAGTATTGGTCTTGAATTTGAAGGTAAAGAATACACTTGTATCAGACAATTAATGAATGAAAATAGGTTTTTACACATAAATAGTGATAATGAATATTTTGAGGATACTCCCAAAGATCATCATCCATCAAAACAATGTCACAGAATTATTGCGGACAACATCATTAAAAAAATTGAATCTAACGAAATAGTTTATGGTGATATGTTAGGTAAAAACATTGATTATTTAGAATACAATACAATCGTTGACAACATTTATAGTGACCGTGTCACATTTAACCCTAATACAAGAACAATAGAAAAAAAAGAAAATAATGGTACAAACAAGCTCATATAAAGACGCACTAACTAATTCAATGACTTATCTTGGTCAACAACCAGATACTGTCTTTATCGGTCAACAAGTTCTTTGGCATGGTAATCC
>JACCDL010684573.1_pt1 | contig 26770 bp, 33 predicted proteins | sample 7441931 | NCBI WGS metagenome assembly JACCDL01 (sample SAMN15323437, study PRJNA562643) | freshwater metagenome | isolation source: river surface water | place: USA:Blue River Watershed | collected 2017-08-16 | reverse complement strand
TGCTAGTAGAATCGTACCAAGGCAAGTTTGGTTTAATTGACTCTTACCCTACCAATTACCACAATTCTGGCAACAAAAACGCACTTGTATACATGGAGTCGCTTCAAAAGTTTGTTAATGAAGCTCGCGGTTCATTGCCACAAGATTCAGAATTACAGAACGAAATTGACAACATTGCCAATTTACTAAATTCAACCGTTTATAAACTTAAATTTTTGAGGTAAGCCATGCCATTAGATAAATCAGGCAGCAAAGAGTCAGTTGGCAAGAACATCAAAGCCGAAATGAAGGCTGGCAAGCCAAAGAAGCAAGCCGTAGCCATTGCTTTAAATGTAGAGCGTGACAACGCTAAAGGTAGCCGTAAAGCACAACTTGAAGAAGCTTATGGTCGCTTTTTAGGTGAGCGTGATGAGTAAAGGTTTATACGCCAACATCCATGCCAAGCGTGAGCGCATTAAGGCTGGCTCTGGTGAAAAGATGAGAAAAGTAGGTTCAGAGGGCGCACCAACAGCTGAAGCATTTAAAGAATCAGCTAAGACTGCAAAGCCAACACGCAGACAAGTGATTGAATCCAAGATGAAGGATATGTGATGTTTACTAAAGAAAAAATCAAACCAGAAAACTCTTTGTTGCAACCGCACAAAGAATCAACACTTGAGAAAAACGAAGCTAAACGCGTTGCTCGCAGAGAGATGTTGAACAAGTTATTTAACAAGACAGTTAAAGATAAGTTCTAACTATGGCCAGCCTAGCTGAAACATTGCGCAATTTCGTGCCGATGGATACGAGAATGTATGCCACAACTTTGTTTGGCAACCGTAACCCCATCACCGAAAAAGATTTATCTGCACAAGAATTAGCTGGCATTCAAGATGTTATTGAACAATCAAAGCTTCGTGGCAGCAAGGGCGATGTGCAATACAAAGACTACGCCAAATACATGGGTGACAACGCAAGACCTGAGTATGGCCCACAAATCGCCACAAAGACAACGCTAGGGCGCTTTAACTACGCTCAAAACCCAGACGGTTCTGTATCGGTTAAAGATAGGTATGACTTCGTTAATGAAGCGCGCCAAAAGGATGTTGAGAAGTACCAACAAATGAACCCTGTAACCAAAGCTTTGACAGTTGTAGGTAAGACACTGGCTGACAACCCAATGAAGTGGCCAACAAATCTTGCCAGCGAACTTGGCAACGCATACATTGGTAACGAGGGGCGCGATGTGAACATTACCATTCCTAGGCGTGAAATTCTAAGACAACAGTTAGAAAAAATGGGTAAATGATGGAATACACAAGTTTTGGAGAAGCAGCGCCAGATGACTTATCGCTACGCCAAGCGATGGCTAACATTTTGCGTGGCCTTACAAACAAACAGCAATGGCAAGACCTAGGCCAAGGCGTTAGAAACGCAGCAGCTGTTGTACCCAATACCGCAGAATCATTAGCAAGGGGTGGAGTTGCCCAAGCAATTGGCGCAGTTGGTGACTTACGCGATTTAAACCAAACCATCAAAAGCTATATGCCAGAGTCAGTACAAAATGTACAGACTGGCATGGAGTTGTTAAGCAATCCGCTTGCACAAGCTTTGGTAGTGCCAAAAGCGCCTACAACCAAACAAACATTGGACTTTGTACCACGCGTTAGCGACCCATACGAAGGTTTTGAGCAGCACGAAGAACTAGGCACATGGATTGCGCCAGCTATGGCAAAAGGCGTATCTTCTGCAAGCAAGGGCGCTTTAAACGCCAGCGATAAAGCAGTACAAATGATTACTGGCAACCCAAACGCTACGGCCACAGAGGTTATTGACTATGCCAGCAAGTTTAGCCCAGTCAAAATGGCTCAAGAACTCAAGAAAAATGAGCTAGGCTTTTATTCTACGCTTGATGAAGCAGTGAACAACTTGCCACAAGCCAAGGGAACTGGCCAGCAATACATGGCGCAGCTGCTCAAAACACCAGCTGTTAAGCAAGAGGAAATGGTTTATCGCGGTTTGGATAAGTTTTTGGAGCAGAATCCAAAGGTCACAAAGCAAGAAATTCAAGACTTTTTGCACACAAATCCAGTCAAACTAAAAGAAACTGTGCTTGATGATGCCTACCAAGGCAAACAAAGAGTTGATTTAGCTGAAGATTACAGACTTCGTGATGGCGAAGTAATTGATGATTACGACTACATTGATACCAGAGCAGATGATTATTTAGATGATTTTAGAAACGACCCAGATATAAGACTGGCAGAGCGTGATGCTATCTTGATGAATCGTGCCGATGAATTTGCAGATTACGACATCAACCCTTCTACAGCTGAACGCTTAGAACGCGAAGTTGATGATGCTTTGTATGAACGCGCCCACGCACAAGCCAAAGAAGAATACTATTCTGACCCTTATATGCGCTACGAAGATGATTATGGTGGCGAAATTACAGGCAATGATTCAATTGGCTACTTTATTAAGTCGGCAGATGGTACGAACATTACTCCGCAGCGTGGCATTTACAATTTAGAAGAAGCCGAAGCATTTTTGCGTAACCGCCATTTAGATGATGGCAATTTGGCTTTTGAACCAGAAGGTGGCCCTAAATACGCTGATTACCAGACTGAAGGCCCAAGCAAAAACTATCGTGAAGTATTGATTCAGCTTGACACAAGCCAATATTCACCTCAATACGCTGTTGCTTTACATCCAACTATTGAAGGCAAATTTACCCTTAAAAGTCCGCTTCGTGATGGCCCATACCTAACTGGTGCAGACGGCAAACCGATTGTGTTTGATACTGAAGAAAAAGCTATTGCTTCGCCAACTTTCCAGCGTTACAGAAATCAAGTTGTTGCAAACGATTTTGAATCTGGCCACTTTGACGAACCAAACATCCTTGCCCATATGCGCGTAAATGACCGCATGATTGACGGCAAGAAGTCATTATTTATTGAAGAAATCCAATCTGACTGGCATCAACAAGGCCGTAAAAAAGGCTATGAAACACCTGAAGGCAAGCAGCGCAGAGCAGATATTAGAGTTGAACTTGGTAATTTAGATAATGAAGCAAGAAAGCTAAGAGCGCAAAGAAATGTGGTCAGCGTTCAAGAAGAACCTCAAATCAATGCTCGTTTGGATGAAATTAACAAAGAAACTGAAGCATTACGCTATGAACTTCACAGCATTGGCGATATTCCTGATGCCCCATACAAGAAAAACTGGCAAGAAATGGCTGTACGCAGAGCTATTCAAATGGCAGTTGATGAAGGCTATGACCGAGTAGCATTTACTACAGGCAAACAACAGGCAGAGCGTTACAACTTAGCCAAACATATCAATGACTTAAACATTGCTAGAAATAAAGATAATTTTGTAATCACAGCAACAAACAAACAGGGATTGGTAGCAATCAATAAATCTATTCCTGACTTGCGCAACTTAGATGATTATGTTGGCAAAGAGATGGCTAACAGAATTAAGGAAGATTTCGCCAATAAATCTGGCAACGAACACAACTATTCTGGTTTAGACCTTGAAGTTGGTGGCGAAGGCATGAAAGGCTTTTACGACAAGATATTGCCTGAATACATCAATAAATACGGTAAGAAGTACGGCATCAAGGTTGGCAAGACTAATCTGCCAAGCCAAAACAATTATGCTGAGTACAAGAAATGGGCCGTAGAGCAAGACCCATCACTAAACGATACATTCTTGAAAAATTCATGGAACAACGAAGATGACTTGTACCAAAAGTTTGTAGACTCTGGCGTTAAAGGTGGTGAAGTCCATTACTTTGACATTACCCCAGAAGCTAAGAAGTCACTACTAGAAAAAGGCAGCCCACTATTCGCAGTACCCCCAGCGGCTGCTATGACTGACGAAGAATCAAGAAAAGAAATGCTTGAAAGACTATTTAACGAAAACCAAAAATAATATATACTTAATCTATCTAAACACTTAGGTACGGAGTATGTCAGCAAATAAACAATCAGGAAATATTAAGGGTGCTGGTAGACCAGCTGGTAGCCCAAATAAGTCCACCAGTGCAGCTAGGGAAGCCATAGCGCGATTTGTTGATGGCAACACAGACAAGATGCAAGGGTGGCTTGAACAAGTCGCTAATGGCGTTTATGACGAAGCTGAGGGTAAGTACATAGTTTTCCCAAATCCAGAGAAAGCATTTCAGATGCTTCAGTCTGTGGTTGAATACCATGTACCCAAACTAGCGCGCCAAGAACTTGTTGGTGACGACAAAGCACCAGTGAAGATACAGGTTTCATGGAAGAAGTCTTAGACATTGAACTGGACTACTCGCCCAGAGATGTTTTTGCTGATTTTCATGACAGAACTGAACGCTGGGCTGTAGTAGTTGCACACCGAAGATGCGGCAAGACCGTATCGTGCATCAACGACCTAATTTACAGGGCATTGATTGAGGACAAAGAACACGGTCAATATGCCTATGTAGCGCCTTACTATTCACAAGCCAAGAACATTGCATGGGATTACTTACAGCGGTATGCCAAGCCAGTCATGGCCAAAGCCAATCAATCTGAACTATGGGTGGAACTCGTCAATGGAGCGAAAATCAAGCTTTATGGTGCTGATAATCCTGATGCTCTCAGGGGTTTGTATCTTGATGGAGTGGTACTTGATGAGTACGCAGATATGCGACCAAGGATGTGGGGAGAGATTATTCGCCCTTTGCTTGCTGACCGCATGGGCTGGGCTGTGTTCATTGGTACTCCTAAAGGCCATAATGCCTTTTACGATGTTTACACAAATGCTACGAAAGACCCTCGCTGGTATACGAAAACGCTAAGGGCCAGCCAAACTGGTCTATTGCCACAGGCTGAGTTGGAAGATGCCCAAGCATCTATGTCACCTGACCAATACGAGCAAGAGTTTGAATGTAGCTTTGAAGCAGCTATTTTGGGCGCGTTTTACGGCAAAGAGATGCGAGTCCTTACCGATGCTAAGCGCATTACCACGGTTGAATACGATAAGATGTTTCCATGCCATACGGCTTGGGACTTGGGTTACTCAGACGATACGGCTATTTGGTGGTATCAAGTCGTGTTTGGTGAACTACGCATACTGGACTACCACTCAAGCAACGGCCATCAAGTCAGTTATTACACAGACCTATTGGCTGCCAAAGAACAAGAGTTTGGGTATAAGTACGGCACACATTACCTACCGCATGATGCTAGGGCAAAAACTCTGGCAAGCGGTGGAAAATCAATTATTGAACAAATATCTAGCAAAATTCCACTGAATAAGCTTAAAATAGTGCCAAGCTTATCGCTTCAAGACGGTATTCAAGCCACTAGACTTGCACTTATGCGAAGCTGGTTTGATGCAGAAAGATGTCAAGACGGTATAGAGTGCTTACGGCAGTATCAGCGTGAATACGATGAGGACAAGAAGGTTTTTAGGGATAAACCCAAACACGATTGGACTTCTCACGGTGCAGATGCTTTCCGTATGCTTGCAATAGCATGGAAAGAAGAAGATAAAACCACTCCGAAAGACAACTCTATCAGGGGTATTGTAGTAGGTGAGAACAAAACCACATTGAATGATATGTGGCGAACTTCAACCACAAAACCTAGCGGAAGAATATAAGCATGGAAAATTCGTCAAAGCACACCTATGAGAACTGGTATAACGAGATTGCCAGTTATGAGCGCACCTTCAAGAAGTGGGAAGGGCGAGCAGATAAAATCCTCAAACGCTACCGTGACGATTCTAGGACTCAGAACAATCCTAACGCTAGATTCAATATCCTATATTCCAATGTGCAGACGGTTATTCCAGCCATCTTTGCACGACTACCAAGACCTGATGTAAGCCGCAGATTCCGTGACAACGACCCAATTGGTCGTGTTGCTTCTATGATGCTTGAGCGCGCCCTTGAGTATGAGCTAGAACACTACACCGATTACAAGTCCGCTATGGACTCAGTGGTATTTGACCGCATGATTGGTGGCCGTGGTACAGCTTGGGTTCGTTATGAACCGCATATTGTTGCTGACGAAAAAGGTTTTCCAGAAGATGGCGTTCAAGTCACTGAAGATATTGACGAAGCTGACGAATCAACTGAAGGCTTAGAGAACGAAAGCCAAGAACGCATTGAGTACGAGTGCGCGCCAATTGACTATGTGCATTGGCGTGACTTTGGTCATTCAGTAGCCAGAACATGGGAAGAAGTAACTGCGGTATGGCGCAAGGTTTACATGAACCGTGATGCTTTGGTTAATCGCTTTGGCGAAGAACTTGGCTACCAAATCCCATTGGATTCAACACCGCATGACTCAAAGACTTATGCCCAGCAGCAAGATATGGCTATGCAAGCCACCATCTATGAAATTTGGGACAAAGAAACAGGCACAGCACTATGGATTAGCAAATCATTAGGCAAGATTCTTGATGAGCGCCCAGACCCACTACAGTTGGAGAACTTCTGGCCATGTCCGAAGCCTTTGTTTGCTAACCTTACAACTGAAAACTTAGAACCAATCCCTGATTTTGTGATGTATCAAGACCAAGCAAGGGAATTGGACACACTTTCAGACCGTATTGATGGCTTGATTAACGCATTGAAGGTTCGTGGCGTTTACGATGCAAGCTCAAGCGAATTACAACGACTATTCTCCGAGGGAGAAAACAACACCTTGATTCCAGTCCACAACTGGATGGCTTTTGCTGAGAAGCAAGGCATGAAAGGTGCGATTGACTTAGTAGACATTACCCCATTTGCAGCTGCTTTACAGCAATGTTACCAAGCAATGGAGCAAGTCAAGGGTCAAATCTATGAATTGATGGGTATTGCCGACATTCAGCGTGGTCAAACCGACCCTAATGAAACGCTTGGCGCTCAAATTATCAAGTCAAACAACGCTGCTGGTCGTTTAAAGACCATGCAAAACGCAGTAGTAAGCTTTGCTACTACATTGTTAAGCATTAAAGCCCAGATTATCTGCAATCACTTCTCTGAAGATACGATTTTAAAGATTTCAGGCGCTGACCAGCTATCTGACCAAGATAAACAGTACATTCCACAAGCTTTAGCCCTACTGAAATCAGAATCAGCTAAGAACTTCCGTATTGAAGTCACTAGCGATTCAATGATTTATCAGGATGAGCAGCAAGAAAAAGCCGACAGAATGGCATTCTTGCAAGCTATGGGTCAATTCTTCCAGCAAGCCGTACCAATGGCCACAGCTGTACCAGAAACAACACCAATGTTGATGGAGATGTTGAAGTTTGCCGTGACAGCATTCAAAGCTGGTAAACAACTTGAAGGCATCATTGACGAAACTGCTGATAAATTCCGTGAGCAAGCTAAGGCAGCAGAAGGTCAGCCTAAGCCACCATCACCAGAAATGCAGAAGCTTCAAATGCAAGCCCAGCTTGAGCAGCAGAAGCAGCAATTCCAAGCTCAACTTGAACAACAGAAGATGCAAGCCAACATTGAGTTTGAGAAGGCCAAACAAGAGTTTCAATCTCAAGAAACTCAGGTTCGTATGCAGATGGAAGCAGAGCGTGATGAGCGTGATGCTGAGATGCAAGTACGAGTTAAACAGATGGAAATTGATGCGCAAACCCAGAAAGAAGTCTTATTGTCTTATTTGGATAACGCAACTAAAATTGAAACAGCAAGGATTGGCGCTGGTTACGACACAGGTGAACAAGCTTATGTTGATAATGTTGAAGCAGCCAGAATCATGCAAGACACTATGGGGTATTCAGATATGAGAAATCATCCTTTGCAACCAGTTGTAGAGAATATGAATCAATCTAACCAACAGATGACACAAATGTTGGCCATGTTAATTGAACGACTCAATCAACCTAAACAAGTAGTTCGTGACGAAAACGGTAAGATTGTTGGAGTTCAGTAATGCCTTCAAACTTGAAGTATTCCAACGGTACACGCCACGCTCAAAACGAAGGCTTGATTACCTACGCTGGTAACGGTGCAATTATCAATATTTACCAAGGCACTGCACCAGCTAACGCCAATACAGCCATTACAACGCAAACATTGTTAGTTTCATGCGTTTTGGCTGGGGCATTTGGTACAGACACCAATGGAACGCTTACACTTGGCACAGTCAATAACGGCACTGCTGTTGCTGGTGGCACTGCAAACTTCTTTCGCATATTTAAGTCTGACGGCACAACAGTTGTTATGGATGGCTCAATTGGCACTTCAGGGGCTGACCTGAACCTAGACACCACCACTATCAACATCACGCAAACCGTCAATATTTCAGGTGGCACTATCATTAGGAATAACCAATGACAATTACCGTCAAACACACCAAAGTCAGTACCGTACCTGATACTTCAGATACCGACTTAGTACGCCCATCGGATTGGAACGCTGACCATACGCTTACAGGCTTAGGCACAATGGCCGAGCAAGATGCCAATAATGTCAGCATCACAGGCGGTTCAATCAGCGGTACAACAGTTAGCGGATACATCCCTACAAGTGAAAAAGCCCAACCTTTGGGCGTTGCGACTTTAGATGCTGGCGGTAAAGTACCAACAAGCCAGATTCCATTGCAAGGCGACCTTAACTATCAAGGCGTTTGGAATGCAAGTACAAACACACCAACCTTGGCCAGCGGTACTGGAACTAAGGGTTATTACTATGTTGTTGATGTAGCTGGCACGACCAACCTTGACGGCATTTCTGATTGGAACATTGGTGACTGGGCTATTTTTAACGGCACTGTATGGCAAAAGGTAGACAACACAGACTCAGTAACCAGCGTAAACGGCAAAGTTGGCGCAGTTGTATTGACATACACCGATGTGGGTGCAGCAAACGCCCCTACAAACACCAACATCACAAGCATGACTGGCGTTACTGGTGGTATTTCAAGCCCTGACTTTGTGCAGTTTGACACCACAGTTAGTCCTGTAGAAGCTGTAGCTAAACTCCAATGGGATGAAGGCAACGGAACGCTTCAGTTTGGCTTAAAAGGTGGCAATGTAAACCTACAGATTGGCCAAGAACTTGTGGCTCGCTGCTATAACGATTCTGGCGTTGCTTTGACAGACGGCCAAGTTGTTTACATCTCAGGCGCTCAAGGCAATCGTGTTGCAGTAAAACTAGCAAGAGCAGACAGCGAAGCAACATCCGCTGGAACGCTTGGTATCGTTACAGAACCTATTGCTATTGGTGCTGAAGGTTTTGTTACCCTCATGGGAACTGTTAATAACCTAAATACCAGTGGATTGACTGCTGGTGCTTTGCTTTATTTGTCAGCAACAACCGCTGGCGCATACACAGAAACAATCCCAGTTGCACCAAATAACAAGGTTGTGATTGGTTATGTAGAGCGCGTTAATTCAACAGTAGGCTCAATCTTTGTCAAAGTAGACAACGGCTACGAAATTGATGAGTTACACAATGTAAACATCACGACCCCAACTGGTGGCCAAGTATTGGTTTATGACCAAACGGCTGGCTATTGGAAGAACGGCAACTTCACTGACGGCACAGGCATTTCAGTTACAGAAGCCAATAATGGTGCAATTACTATCACCAACACTGCTCCTGACCAAACTGTGAGCATTGCAGCTGGTACAGGTATATCAACAAGCGGTACTTATCCAAGCTTTACAGTCACAAATACAGCTCCTGACCAAGTGGTTAGCTTGACTGGTGCTGGCACGACATCAATTAGCGGTACTTACCCTAATTTCACCATTACATCTAACGACTCAACAACAGGCACAGTCACCAGCGTAGCAGCAACAGCTGGAACTGGTATCAGTGTTAGTGGCAGCCCAATCACAACCAGTGGCACATTGACCATTACCAATACTGCGCCTGACCAAACAGTTGTTTTGAATGCTGGCACAGGTATTAGCACAAGCGGAACATATCCTAACTTTACTGTTACCAACACAGCACCAGACCAAACAGTGGCTATTAGTGCTGGTACAGGAATCAGCGTATCTGGCACATATCCAAACTTCACAGTGACAAACACTGCGCCAGATGTACCGTTCACTTACACAAATACTTATGTGACTTACGGCCAAGGCACTACAACGCCTGACCAAAGCGCAGACTTTACTTATGATGAGTCAGTCAAAACCATGACTGCGCCACAGGTAAGAGCATCAAACGGTATTGTGGTGAATAGTGCAACAGTATCAGCCAACTACTCAATCCCTAGCGGTTCAAACGCTATGAGTGCTGGCCCAATGACTGTGGCTAACGGTATTACAGTGACAATCCCTAACGGCAACACTTGGATTATCGTTTAATGACAACAGCTTTTCAGTCAAACGCATTTCAGAACTCTGGGTTTCAAGTAGACCCAGTAACTGGTGTTATTTATGCTGTAGACCAGAACGATTCATGCGACATGATTGGTACAGTATCAGGTGGAAACCTTGATGTTGATACACATGACGGCTTTACCAAAGATGAATACAAGCGCTTCAAGAAGCTACAGAAGAAACTAGCTCAAGCTGAAGCTGCAAAGATTCAAGCAAGACTAGATAAGCAATACCTACGCAAGCAACAAATCAGGGATTTAGTAGACCCTAAACCTTCACAAGTTAAAGTAACTAAAGTAGAATCCGTTTCAGAAGTTAAGATTGATAAACCGTCAATTGACCTTAAGAAACTCAATGCGACCATTATCAATCTTCAACGCCAGCGTGAACAACTGCTGAAAACGGTTGAGTTAAGGAATCAGATAGCACAGGCTCAGGCCATGTTAGCGATTCACGAAGCTCAAATGGCTGCTGAACGAGATGATGAGGAAGCATTATTACTACTAATCTAAACCCACACGCAGAGTACAAGAAGGCCTACGACCACCTACACGCTGGCAGATATTCTGCTGGCTTTAGGCTTTTTGAATACCGCTGGCATCCAGCCATCCTTGGCAACCAACAAATTCCATACGAAAGACAACCAAAAGCGCCTAAAACATGGTGCGGTGAATCATTGGTTGGCAAATCTATTGTGGTTCAAATGGAGCAAGGCTTTGGTGACATATTCCAATACGCTAGATTTTTGCCAGCACTAAAAGTCATGGGTGCAGCCAAGGTTGTAGTGCTTTGCGTACCACCACTAATGCAAGTTTTAGGTCAGATGGACTGCATTGACCAGTTCACCAACCTGACTGAAGAAGGCCCAGCCCACGAATGTGACTACTGGATTGGCTCAATGTCATTACCGCACTACATTGATTGTGCGATGCCGTATGTAAAAGCCCTATTCCCTGTAAGCAACGCCAAAGTTGTAGGCTCAGAGGGTTACTTTGAAGCAGAACCAAGCCATATTCCTAAGAAAGTAGGCGTTAATTGGGCTGCAAGCAAGGGAAATCTGCAATGGGTAAAGTCAATTTCTGTTGAACACATGGAAAGCTTGGTTGGTGACGATGTTTATTCACTAAATCCTGAGAGTGATGGCTTTTTTAGACCATTACCCAACGATGGCTGGAAGCAAGATTGGTCAATTACTGCCAAACACATGAAGGCCATGAAGGGCGTGGTCACAGTTGATACAGGAACTGCCCATTTAGCTGGTGCTTTGGGCGTTAAAACCATTGTTTTGTTGCCAAAAGAAGAATTTGTATGCTGGCGATGGAAGAATGCTAGATGGTATGACTCCGTTGTTTGCTTACGACCTGACGAATATCACAAAGTAACTGAACTAATAGCGAGGATGTAATGAAACATATTTGCCCACTGTGCAAAAGCGAATACGAACCAAGAGATGACAGCAAATTGTCAGAAAAAGACAAGTATTTGTTGCATTGGAACTACACATTAGGCACACCTGAAGCTGAAGAAGCATGGAAACTTAAGCAAGAAATGACAAAACGCGAAGCACCCATGATTCAGTCAGACATTCAGGGCTATATCAGCCAGATTGATGGCTCTTGGATTGATTCTAAGTCCAAACACCGCAACCACCTTAAACAACACGGCTGTATTGAGGTTGGCAACGAGAAACAGAGTACCGCAACACCAAAGCAAGACCCTAAACTTAAGCAACGCATCGCTGAAATAGCGTATGAAAAGCTTAGATACCGATAATCCGACAACTTGGAGAGCAACATGGCAGATTTACGCAGCGCACTAGAAGAAGCAATGTCACAGGCAGAAGATGGCACATTGGAAGCCCCTGAAGAACGAGAAATTGAGGTAAATGATGACCCAATACGCAACGAAAAAGGACAGTTTGCTTCTAAACAAGAGCAAGAACCAGAAGCTGAAGCGCCAGCTGTTGAAGAAGAAACTGAAGCTGAACCAGAGCAAGCTGCCGAGGTAGAGTACACGCCAAAAGTGGCCAGACCTACCACATGGAAGAAAGAATATCTGCCGTTATGGGACAAACTTGATAAAGGTGAGAACTTAACCCCTGACGAAGCTCGCAAGATGTTGGAATACTCAACTCAGCGTGAAACAGAGTACAAAAAAGGTGTTTCTGCCTACAAAGCTGAAGCTGACAATGCCAGAGCATTAACAGAAGCAATTAGTCCGTTTGTGCCAGAGTTGCAAAAGAATGGCATTCATCCAGCCGCATGGATTAACAACCTTGGTCGCGCCCACATGATTCTTTCACAAGCGCCATACCAGCAAAAGGTAGAATTATTTAACAAACTTGCACAAGATTACGGAATTGATTTAAACTCGGCTTATAGTGGCGAAAATACAACACAGTATCAAGACCCACAAGCTGTTGCGCTAAAACAACAAATAGACTATTTGAACCAACAAGTTCAACAAGTTTCTAGTTGGAGAGAACAACAGGAACAATCCGTTCTGATGAGCGAGATTCAAAGATTTAGTAGTGATGTGGACAAACATCCACATTTTGAGGTGGTGCGTGAACAGATGGCTCAATTACTTGAGAACGGTTTGGCAAACGACCTTGAAACGGCTTATGCAAAAGCTGTGCGTTTGAATGATGAAGTTTGGCAGACCGAACAGAATAGACTTCTGAAACAGGCTACAAACCAAGCAAGTCAAGCACAACGAGTAGCGAAGGCCAAAGCTGCTGCGGTTAGTCCTAAGAGCGTTACCCCTAACACTCAGGCTGGAGCAACAGACAAAAAGGATAGACGGTCAATATTAGCCGAACAAATGGGCGAACTTGGCAGTCGTGTTTAATAAACTAAATTAAGGAAATATCATGGCATTCGCTAACTCAGCAATTACCGATATTATCGCAACGACTATTCAAAGCCGTAGCGGTGAATTGGCAGACAACTTGACAAACAACAACGCGTTGTTAAAGCGCTTGAAGTCTAAGGGCAATGTACGCCCATTCTCAGGCGGTAATGTGATTTTGGAAGAAATCATGTACAACGACCCTAACACGAACAACGCTAACTCATACTCTGGTTACGAAGTTCTTAACATTACTCCTGACAGCCCTATTTCTGCTGCTCAGTTCAGCATCACTCAGTATGCTGACTCAGTAACAATGTCAGGTCTTGAAATGTTGCAAAACTCAAGCAAAGAAGCAATCATTGACCTTTTAGATGGTCGTATGCAAGTTTCTGAAGCTCGCCTATTAAACCGTATTGGTTCTGACATTTATGGTGACGGTACTGGTAACGGTGGTAAGAACATCACTGGTCTAGCAGCTGCTGTACCTGATGCTCCTACTTCAGGCACATACGGTGGTATTAACCGTGCAAACTGGACTTTCTGGCAGTCTAAGAAGTTCGCTGGTGTAGCTGACGGTGGTGCAGCAGTTTCAGCTACAAACATCCAGAAGTACATGACTTCATTGGCTATCCAGTTGGTTCGTGGTAACGACAAGGCTGACCTTATCGTTGCAGATAACAACTACTACTCATTGTATGTTCAGTCACTACAAGCTATTCAGCGTATTACTAGCGAAGAATCAGCTGCTGGTGGTTTCGCATCATTAAAGTTCTACGGTGGTGGTACATCTGCTGATGTGGTGTTAGACGGTGGTGTTGGTAATGCTTGTACAGCTAACCATATGTTCTTCTTGAACACAAACTACATCTTCTTGCGCCCACACAAAGAGCGTAACTTTGTACCTATTGGTGGTGAGCGCCAAGCTATTAACCAAGATGCAATCGTGAAGTTATACGGTTGGGCTGGTAACTTGACTTGTTCAAACAGCTTCTTGCAAGGCGTGTTGATTGCTTAATTGCGGTCACATCCATTAACTTTTAGGAGAAAATTATGTCTTATAACATTACCCCAACCGCTGGCATTAACTTGGATGATGTAGTTAATACTAATCCAAACTCAGCTGGCACAAACATCCCTGTAAACGGCCCATTGGGTTCACAGGTGTTTGGTTCAGACGGCAAGCGTTATGTGCTAGGTGTTGCTGGTGCAGCAGTTACAGCATCAACAGCTACTTGCTCAATTAATGCTTCAACATTTGTTGTTACACCATCAGGTGGCTCTTACACAAGCCCAGCTGTTGCTGTAGCTTCAGGTGCTTACGCTTGGTTTGCAGCTGCTAGTGTTTAAGTAACTTAAGTAGTACAATAAAGGGGCGGTCTTAACGGACTGCCCTTTTTTCTTTTAACAACCTTAATCCCTTAAGGAGTATTAAATGGCTATTGAATCAGACATCCGTAATGCTGATGAGAATTTGTATGCTGAGTTCTACATCAAACCTGTAAAACAAAACTTTGCTTCTGAAGAAGCTGGCAGACCAATCTTCCAAGATGTTGTGTTTGTCAAAATCATGACTCCTAGCGACCAATTAACCCAAATTGACACCATCGCCAGAGAGGACCACAAAGCACGATTCCCAAGACAGTGGGCGCACTTCCAAAACAAACAAGCTGGACAAGCTCAAATTGTTGGTACACCTGTGGGTGAATGGCCACAATTGACGGCCAGTGCTGCTGAAGAACTGCGAGCATTGAAGTTTTATACCGTAGAGCTAGTTGCCAACGCCAATGATGGTCAGTTGCAAAGAATTGGCATGATTGCTGGTATGTCACCTAACTCATTGCGTGACAAGGCCAGAGCGTTCTTGAACCTAGCCAATGATTCTGCTGAAGAAGCCAAGCGTGAAGCTGAAATTGCTGAACTTAAGGCTGAAAACGAAAGAATTAAGACTGAAACAGACCGCAAGCTTGCAGAAATGCAAGAGCAAATGAAGGCTTTATTGTTGATGGCTTCTGAAAAGAAACCACGAGCAAAAAAGAAAGCTGAAGAAGTAGAAGAATAAATAAGGGGGTTCGCCCCCTTTTATTTTATGTAGTAATTGTTATAATGAAGAAAACCTTAATTACTTAGGGTGAAAACCACTAAAGTAAAGGATTCTCCATGTCATCAACAATGCTTCAATTGATGCAACAAACATCTAGCGAGTTAGGTTTAGTTGCCCCAACAACCGTTGCTAGTAACACTTCCCAAGATGTTATTCAGCTACTAGCTTTGATGAACTCAGCTGGCTATGAACTGCTAAAAGAGTTTGACTGGAGAGCATTGCAAAAAGAGTACCGTTTTTACACCCAAGCTTATACATACACAGGCTACACGGTAGAAGGCTCTTACCAAATTACAGGAATGTCAGGAACTACAGGCTTAAACGACAAGTTTATGCTTACTGGTAATGGCATTGACCAAGATACAAGCATTGTCAGCGTTGATTCTGCGGTTCAAATCACAATCAACACCAAAGCAACGGCCACAGGCTTTGCAACATTCACTTTTGGTCAAACTAAGTACAATTTACCACCTGATTACGAAGTCATTACTGACCGCACACAATGGGATAAAACTAAGCATTGGGAAATGTTAGGCCCTGAAGATGCGCAGCAATGGCAATGGTTGAAGTCTGGCTATATTTCAACTGGCCCACGAGTCCGTTGGAGAATCCTAGGCGAATACTTCCAAATCTGGCCAATCATGAACACCCAAGAGTATTTGGGCTTTGAGTATCGTTCTAAGGCATGGGCTGAAAGCGCGACTGGCGAACCTAAAAACTCATTCACAGCAGATACAGACAAGACAATCCTTGATGACCGCTTGATGGTTATGGCCACCAAGCTCAAGTATTTCCAAATCAAGAACTTTGACACTACTGCACTGCAACAAACTTATGACAGATACCTAAGTGTTGTCAAAGCTAACGACAAAGGCGCACCTAACTTGTCATTTGCACCTTACCCATCTAAGGTACTTATCGGTTACGCAAACATCCCTGACACTGGCTACGGAAGTTAATCATGGCCCAAGCTCAAAGAAGGTCAGCTTACACAGCTTCTATGGCTTCACCTATTGGTGGGTGGAACGCAAGAGATTCGCTTGCAGAAATGAGTCCATTAGATGCGGTGACACTAGAAAACTGGTTTCCAACACCGTCTGATTTGACGATGCGCAAGGGTTATTCAAGACATTCCACTGGCATCACAGGTCAGGTGGATAGCTTGATGAACTACGCTGGTTTAACAGGCCAAAAGCTATTTGCTGCTGCTGGCACGACTATTTACGAAGCAACAACAAGCCCAGCGGTTTCAGTATTTACAGTCACCAATGATAGATTCCAGCATGTCATGATGTCTACGGCTGGTGGTGATTTCTTGGTAGCTTGTAACGGCCAAGACCCAACGCTTTTGTATAACGGCACAGCTTGGTTAAAGATTGCAACTACAACAACTGCGCAAACAATCAGCACCATCACAAGGGGCGGTACAGGCAACCTTACAGCAACCTTAACAACTGCTGCTGCACATGGTTTGGTAACTGGTAATCAGGTCACTATCACTGGTGCTACAGAATCTAACTACAACGGCACTTACATCATCACAGTAACAGGTTCAACAACCTTTACTTATACGATGGCCACAGCACCAACGGCAGATGCAACTGTTGTAGGCTCATACACCATCCTTGGTATCACAGGCGTTGATAGTTCAACCTTTATTCATGTGAATTTGTTTAAAAACCGCCTATGGTTTACGCAAAAAGACACCATGAAGGTTTGGTATTTGCCTGTAGACTCTGTGGGCGGTGCAGCAGAAGCGATTGACTTTGGTGGTATTGCTCGTAATGGCGGTTATTTGCAAGCAATGGGTACTTGGACACTAGATGCTGGCCAAGGCGCTGACGATTACGCTGTGTTTGTTTCGTCTATGGGCGAAATCATGGTTTATAACGGTACAGACCCTACAACTGCTGAAACATGGGCATTAAAAGGCGTATGGCAACTTGGTCAAACCTTTGCTCGTAGGTGTTTTTTCAAGTGGCAAGGTGATTTATTGCTATTAACGCAAGATGGCCTTGTACCTTTGGCTTCTGCATTGCAGTCAAGTCGCTTAGACCCACGCGTGAACCTAACAGATAAGATTTATTGGGCTGTTTCACAGGCTGCAAGTGCCTATTCATCACAGTTTGGCTGGCAAATTAACTACTTTGCTGGCGAAAATATGCTGATTTTGAACATCCCTACAAGCTCAGGCTGGGAACAATATGTGATGCACGGTATTACCAAGGCTTGGGCCAAGTTTACAGGCATCAATGCTTCATGTTTTGAGGTGCATAATGACCGTATGTACTTTGGTGGCAGTGGCTTTGTGGGCAAGTATTACGATACTTTTGCCGATAACAACACAAACATCACAGCAACCGTGCAGCAAGCGTATTCATACTTTGATTCTAGGGGTCAATTGAAGCGTTACACCATGATTCGCCCTATTTTCTTAACATCAGGCGGTATTCCAGCGATTGTTGCTGGCGTAAACATTGACTTTGACACACAGAATGTCACAGGCGCGGTCACATTCAACCCAGCCACAGTGGTTGCTGGTACTTGGGATGGCTCTAATTGGGATGATGCCAACTGGGGCGGTGGTTTACAGGTCAGCAAGGTATGGCAAGGCGTGACTGGCATCGGTTATGCAGCTGGTGTTTACATGAAGGTAGCATCACAAAAGATTGAAGTGCGTTGGGCTTCTACGGACTATGTAATGGAGCGTGGGGGAGTTATTTGATTACTACTGAAAATCAAGATTACTTGCGAGCATGGATTGAACGCATACTTTTTCAGAAATTTGGCGATGAAGCCAGATTTATAGGGCAAGAAAAAAACGGTAACTTGGTTGCAGTGGTGGCTTTCACTAACTTTATACCCAATGCCTGTGCAATGCACATAGCAAGTGTTGGTGAATACTGGATGGACAGAAATTTATTGTGGGCTTGTTTTGATTACCCCTTTAACAAATTGGAAAAAAAGGTTATATTAGCGACTATGGAAGCTTCAAATGAAGAAGCCATAAAACTAAACCGACACCTTGGTTTCCAAGATAAAGCGTTAATTGAAGATGCTCATGAAAATGGGGATTTACTTTTAATGGCGATGAGAAAAGAAGATTGCAAATGGTTAAATCTTCGTTGCTCATTACGCAAGAAACTAGGAGATTGATATGGGCGGTGGTGGCGGTTTATTAGGTGGTGTTACAAATATGTTGTTTGGGAGTCCAACCCAACCAGCAACACCAGACTATACAGGGGCAGCACAAGCTACGGCAGCTGGCAATTTAGATGCTGCAAGAGCAGCTACAGCAGCCAATCGTGTTAATCAAGTCAATCCTTATGGTTCACTGAACTATGCAGTGACTGGTCAAGACCCATATGGCAATCCTACATGGACTGCTACGACATCATTAAGCCCTGACCAACAACAGCTATACAACTACGACATTGCAACATCTAAAGGTTTAGGTGAGTTGCAAACTAAAGGCCTTGGTTATGTTGGCTCTATGCTTGACAAACCATTTACAACACAGAATTTACCGCAGTTTGGCATTAAAGGTGGCGAGAACTACGAAGATGCCATCATGCGCAGATTGCAACCTACTATTGCTGCTGAAACTAAGCAGTTTGATGCACAAATGGCAAACCAAGGCATTCCTGTAGGCTCAGAAGCTTATATGAACGCCAAGCGCGTGTTTGATGCTCGTCAGAACGATAAGCTCACCAGCGCGATTACAGGCGGTTTTGATGTTGGCTCAAGAATGCGCCAGCAGCAGTTTGGTGAGCAAGCTTATATGCGTAATGAACCAATCAATACGCTTAATGCAGTTCGTTCAGGTTCACAAGTTACTGGCCCAAGCGGTTACTTTGTTAATGCACCGCAACAAGCCACAACTTCTGGTGCTGATTACCTAAGCGCAGCTGGTATGACTGGCAACGCTAACATCGCTGCTGCAAACGCAGAAAACGCACAAAGAAACGCCATGATTCAAGGCTTATTCAGTATTGGTAGCTCTTACGCTGGGAAAAAATAATGGACTACATGAAAATGATTGAATTAGGCGGCATTCCAGCAACCATGATGCAGAATAATCAGGCTGGTCAAGCTCAACAAGCTATGCAATATGGCAATCAGTTAGCTAATCAAGCTTTAACTGGTAGCGGTTTTACGCCACAACAAATGGCCAGCGCATTAAGACAGTCAAATCAGCCTATGCAGCTATCTGATGCCCAAAAAGCTGAGATTGCACAGCTAGGCTCAAACTCTTGGAATCCATTTAGCGATTACAACCGTGGAACAAACGGCTTTGGGAATTACGGAGAATAATTATGGCTATTAACCCTACAGCTGGTTTGCCAATGACAGGTTTTGAACCTGAAATACAAGACATCACTCGTCAAAGAGAGATGGCAAAGATGCTTTTGCAAAAAGGCATGGCTGACAATATGCAAGGTCAAATGGTTAGTGGCCGTTATGTTGGCGCTTCTCCATGGCAAGGTATTGCTAATATTTATGCTGCTTACTCAGGCAGACAATTGGCAGAAGAAGCTGACAAAAAGCAAGCTGAACTATCTAAGTTGCTAAGACAAGAAACAATGACTGACATGGGTCGTTACTTAGAAGCTATCCAAGGTAAACCTGAAACTCCTGATGTTGTGCCACAGGGTCAAACATTGCGTGATGACCAAGGTCAGATAACAATGGGTTCTCAGGCTGGAACGCCAGCAGTTGGCCCTGACTACAACAAAGCTTTGGCAGTTGCTTTGGGTTCACGCAGCCCAATGGTTCAAGCTTTAGGTGCTACAACAATTGGTGAGATGACCAAGCCACAAAAACTTGGTGCAGATGAACAACTTGTACGCTTTAACCCACAAAGCCAGAAGTATGAAGCTGTTGGCACTGGCGCGCCTAAGAAATCTTCTGAACTTAAAGACTATGAATTTGCTTTATCCCAAGGATTTAAAGGCTCATTCATGGACTATCAGACTGCGCTTAAGAAAGCTGGGGCAAGCAACACAATCATTAACACAGAGAAATCTTATGGCCAAGCATTTGGTCAAGGTTTGGCTGGTAACGATGTCAAGCTTTATGACTCTGCATCAAGAGCGCCACAAATGCTTGATACAGTCAAAGAAACAAGAAAATTGCTTGATAACGACAAGCTTTATGTTGGCTTTGGTGCTAATCAGAAGCTTGACTTGGCTCGTGCTGCCGATGCGTTTGGTATCACTGGTAAAGATACAGCTGAAAAGATTTCAAACACACAAAGATTGTTTGCTAACAGAGCGCAAGCCACATTGGATTCAGTTAAAGAGTCTGGTTTGGGTGCTGGTAACGGCTTTACTGACAAAGATAAAGAGTTTTTGGAAAAAGCAAAGCTTGGCAACATTGTTTACAGCAAAGATGCTTTGAAAGAACAACTTAACATTGAAGAACGCGTTGCTAGAGGATTGGCTCAGAAGTGGAATACACGCTATGACCAGATTCCTGAGTCAGCTAAAGGCCCAACTGGTATTACAAAAGTTGAGCTTGCAGCACCAGCTGGTAGCAAAACTGCACCTAATGTTGGTGATGTCCAAAATGGTTGGAGATTTAAAGGCGGTAATCCAGCAGTGCCAACAAGCTGGGAAAGGGTTAAATAATGAGTGGCCCTTGGGAACAATACCAGCAGCAATCTGGCCCTTGGAGTCAATACCAAGGTCAGCCAGTTGATGAAGCTGAGTTAGGCTCAAACATCATTAACACTGATGTGCCTACGCCTGTTGCTCAAACACCAAAACCAGCGCCTATTCCACAACAGCGTAGAACTGTGGGTGACTATGCCAAAGCGTTCTTGGAAGTGCCAGCAACGATTGGTACGGCAGCTGTAGCGCCATTTATTGGTGTTGGTGCTGGCATGATTGAGAATATGCGCCAAGGTACTAATCAGCGCGTAGACCGCCCAGAACTAGCTCAACGATTTACTTATCAACCTACATCACCAGTTAGCCAAGATGTATTGGGTAGCTTAGGTGGGGCGCTTGAAACAGCCAAGATTCCAGCTTATGTGCCTTCTACTGGTCAATTAGCTAGAGCAACTTCACAAAGCTCACAAGTAATACCTTCTTATGCCAAAGCAATGGGCCAAGAAATCGCTACTGAAGCTGCGCCACTTGTACGAAATGTGGTTGAGAACCCAATCGTGCAAAAAGGTGTTGAAACAGTACAAAAAGGTGCTGAAACTTTAAGACAAAAAATCACACCTGAACCTAAGAAATACACACCTTCAGAACAAGCATTGTCAAACATCGCTGATGGTGCATTCCAACGCGCTAAAAAAGAAGGTGTTGAGATTGATACGCAAAAGTTTGTCAATGATGCTCAAGACATCATTATTGACTTGCGTGAACTAGGTTACGATGCAAGATTGCACCCAAAAGTGGCTGTAGCCATTGAAGTTTTGACAAACCCTGATATGCCAAAAGACTTATCAGAGTTAAAAACCATCCGCACATTCATTAAAGATTCACAGGGTAGCCAAGACAGAACTGAGCGCAAAATTGGTACTGTTTTAAAGCAAAGATTTGACGAGTATTTGGCCACAATGCCAAAAGAAAACCTTACTGGTGGCTCAAAAGAAGGTTTGCGCGCATGGAGAGAAGGCCAAATGGCTTATTCTCGCCTTGGCAAGTCACAAATCTTCACAGAAATGATGGAACGCGCTGAAATTGATGCTAAAAACATTGGCGTTGAGAAGTCTTTGGCTAATCAATTGGATGCTTTGGCTAAAAACCCAAAGCGTATGCGTATGTTTACCAAAGAAGAACAAGAAATGATTACTGAAGCTGCTAAAGGTGGCAACATTCAGAACACATTGAAGTTTATTGGCAAGTTTGCACCTACAAACGCTGTAACTGGCATTTTTGGTGGTGGTGCTATGGCTGCTGAACCAACAGTTGGTATTCCGTTGGTGGTTGCTGCAAGTGGCGCAAGAATGGGCGCGACAAAGATGCGTAAAACGCAGATTGAGAAGCTGGCTGAAGCCATGAGAACTAACCCAAATGCTGGGCCACAAGTGGATTTTTCAAAGCCAATGACCCCAAATGACCGTATTGCAGAAATTCTGCGCAGATTTAATCAGGGAGAGTAAATAATGTCACGCAACGGTTCAGGTACATATACCCTACCAGCTGGAAACCCAGTAGTAACAGGCACAACAATATCTAGCTCTTGGGCTAATACAACGCTTAACGATATTGCAACTGCCCTTACTGGTTCTGTAGCTGCTGATGGTCAAACACCAATGACTGGCCCATTAGCTATGGGTGGCAACAAAATCACAGGTTTAGCTGCTGGTGCTGGTAGCGGTGAAGCAATCAATTGGACTCAATTCACCACACCAACCTTTACAGGCAATGTGACAGTTACTTCTGTAGGTTTCGTTAAGTTACCTGTAGGAACAACAGCAGAACGCTCAGGAACACCTGTAGACGGCATGATTCGTTACAACTCTACATTGGGTCGTTACGAAGGATACTCAAACTCTGCATGGGGTGGTTTAGGTGGTGGTGCAACAGGCGGTGGTAGTGACCAAATCTTCATTGAAAATGGACAAACAGTCACCACCAACTATACAATATCAGCAAGTAAAAACGCTGGAACATTTGGCCCAATTAGTATCAATGATGGTGTTACGGTGACCATTCCTGACGGCTCTACTTGGTCAATTATTTAAGGATAAATTATGGCTATTACTCTAAACGGAACAACAGGAATCACCAATGGTGGCGGTTATACAGGTGATGGCGTTACTTTTGCTGACAACACACCATCAAATACATTAGTTACTGATACTAGCGGTAATGTGGGTGTTGGTACTGCTAGTCCTACTACAAGGCTGCATACTTATACTGCTGGGGTTAGCTTACAAGCAATGTTTGAGGGAACAACGCTTTCACCTTACATTCAAGTAAAAGGTAACTCTGGCTCTACTTTAGTTGGCAATGAATCAACAGGTGGTTGGGTTGGAACAATTGGTTCACAGGCTCTTGTGATTAAAACAAATGACACAGAGCGTATGCGTATTGATACCTCTGGTAACTTGCTATTCAACTCAGGCTACGGCTCAGTCGCTACTGCTTACGGATGTCGTGCATGGGTGAACTTTAACGGTCAAGGTACTGTAGCTATTCGCTCAAGTGGTAATGTCAGTTCTATTACTGATAACGGTACAGGTGATTACACAGTAAACTTTACAAGTGCAATGCCTGATGCAAACTATTCTGCTAATGTCACAGGAAATGTTTTAAATGGGGCAGGAAATACAAGTGGATGGATTGCAGCAGAATTACTATCTAGTGCATCTGCTTCATATAGAACATCATCTGCTTTTAGACTTTTTACAACAGGCTTAAACGGTAGCAACCAAGACGGATATTCAGTTAATTTATCTTTCTTCCGCTAATCAAAAGGACTAATATGAATCAACGAATTATTTACCCTACTGATAATGGCGGTGTTGCCATTGTTATTCCAACAGGTGAACTATCTATTGAAGAAGTAATTGCCAAAGATGTGCCACAAGGCAAGCCATACAAAGTAGTGGATGTTGCTGACATTCCTACAGACCGCACATTCCGTAACGCTTGGGAGTATCAAGAATGATTACTGTTAATTTAGACAAAGCCAAGGCTATTACTAAAGACCGCCTAAGAGCAGAACGCACACCATTATTGCAAGCTCAAGATGTAGCATTTCAACGAGCTATTGAAGAAGGTGCAGATACTTCAGCTATTGTTGCCGAAAAGCAAAGACTTCGTGACATTACTAATTTAGCTGACCAAGCTACTACATTAGAAGAATTGAAAGGTATCTCAGCATGAGTGCTATAAAGTTATCCACCCCATCTAGCGGAAGTATCTCATTAAGTCCAGCAGATACCGCTAGTAATTTAACGATTACTGTGCCAGCGGTTACTGGAACTATGAATTTGGTTGGCCCAGCTTTTAGTGCTTATGTAAGTTCAGACCAAACTGTAACAGATGCAGTAACAACAAAAATTAACTTTGATGCAGAAGATTTTGATACTGCAAGTTGCTTTTCATCTGGTCGCTTTACACCAAATGTGGCTGGTTATTACTATGTTTCTACAAGTCTAACTCATAGACAAACAAACATAACAGATGCAGTTTTACTTATTTACAAAAATGGTAGCTCTTATAAAAGGGCTTCTGAGTGGTTTGATTCAGCATCAAGTCAAGACAATTTAGCTATGTCAGGCGAATGTTTGGTTTATTTAAACGGAACAACTGACTATGTTGAAGTTTATATATATTCAGATGGAACAGGCAATGCAACTGAAATTGGCGGTTCTTCCAATACATATTTTCAAGGCTTTTTTGTGAGGGCATGATGACATTAACTGAAAAAATACTTGCTCTTTATCCTGAGCTAACAAAAAAAGAATTTAGCCCAACTAAAGGCACAATATTGTTGCAAAACGATTCAGATGGCAAAGGCGATTACATTGCTAAGTGGGAACATCCTACCCTAGCTAGACCAACAGAGGAGCAATTAGCATGAGTATGACAATAAATGGTACTAGCGGACTAGTATTTAATGATGCTTCTACGCAGAATACAGCTGCTACAGGGTTTGGATTCAAGAATCGCATCATCAATGGTGCAATGATGATTGACCAGCGTAATGCTGGTGCTAGTGTTAGCATAAACGCAGATTCTATTATTTATACAGTTGATAGATTTTTTTGTGCTGGTGAAAATGCAGATGGTGTTTTTTCTGCACAACAAGACACAACTGCACCTGCAGGATTTAAAAACTCACTTAAATTAACAGTTACTACTGCTGATTCAAGCCTTGGTGCATCACAAAGATATTTATTTGGGCAAAGCATTGAAGGTCTAAATGTTGCAGATTTAGGTTGGGGTACTGCTAGTGCATCACCAGTAACCTTGTCGTTTTGGGTTCGCTCTTCAGTAACAGGAACATTTAGCGGTTCTCTTGCTAACTCTGCTTACAACAGATGTTACCCATTTAGCTACACAATTTCTGTTGCTAATACTTGGGAGCAAAAAACTGTAACTATTGCTGGTGATACTACTGGAACTTGGCTAACTACCAATGGTGTTGGTATCCGTGCATGGTTTACGATTGGTGCTGGCTCATCAAATCTAGGAACTGCTGGTGCATGGGGTTCAACTTATTACTTTGGTGCAACAGGCACAACAAACCTAATGGCAACTAACGGAGCAACCTTCTACATCACAGGTGTTCAACTAGAAAAAGGCTCTACTGCTACTAGCTTTGATTACAGACCTTATGGTACTGAGGAATTGCTTTGCAAAAGGTATTGTGAAGTTCTTGGAGCATCAGGAGCATGGCTTGTAGCTACTTGTACAAACACAACAGATGTACATTTAAACTTCAATTTTATGGTGCAAAAAAGAGCATCTCCAACAGTTACCATAACTGAAACATCTAATTGGAGTTGTTATTCTACTGGCAGTAGTAGAACTGTTACTGGTGTTTCAGTAGATAGTTCTGATTTACGACATTCTGACATTCAATTAACAGCTTCAGTTCCAAGCGGTTCTTCTGCATTGGGTAAATATGTTGGTAGTACAACTGGTTTAATTGCATCTGCGGAGCTATAAAATGTACAAACTTTATATTTCAAAATTAACAGGTCAAGAAAGTGTAATTCGTTTAAACGACAATGCTTTTATTCCATTTGACCCAGCCAACACAGACTACCAAGAGTTTTTGCGGTACAAAGAAGCTGGTGGCAAGGTCTATGAAGCAGACGAGGAAGTGCCTGTAAATGGGTAAACCACTAAACAATCTCCAAGGCTTTCACTTTGGCTCGCTGACTGTATTGCAGTTAGCTAAGTCACGAGGTCGTGGAGCTTGGTGGTTATGCCAATGCAAGTGCGGTAATCAAAAAGAAATACCAGCATCAGACATGGTGCAAGGCAAGATTAACTCTTGTGGGTGCGAGCATCAAAAGCGTATTGCTAAAGCAAGCACAACTCATGGCATGAAGAACACTAGAACTTATGGTATTTGGCAAGCTATGAGAAATCGTTGTAATCGCATCAACCAAGACTACTCATGTCGTGGCATTACTTATGACGAAAGATGGGATTCTTTTGAGAACTTCTACCTTGATATGGGTGAAGTCCCTGATGGCATGAGTATTGATAGAATTGATGTCAATGGTAATTACACAAAAGATAATTGTCGTTGGGCAACTCGTGAGCAACAAGCCAATAACACAAGGGCTAATGTATTTATTGAATGGCAAGGCAAGCGTCAAACTCGTACACAATGGGAGATAGAATTAAACATGAAGCCAACAACCCTTAGAAGCCGATTAAAGGCTGGCTGGTCTTTAGAAAAAGCCATGCAACCATTACCAGCGGATGAGTGATGTTTGAGATTGACCCTGTTAAGTACGGTGTTCTTTGGCAAAAAGTTGAAAACTACGAAGCAAAGTTTGAAGCTTTGGAAAAGAAGATTGACAAAATGGAGAGC
>JACCDL010012861.1_pt1 | contig 26837 bp, 17 predicted proteins | sample 7441931 | NCBI WGS metagenome assembly JACCDL01 (sample SAMN15323437, study PRJNA562643) | freshwater metagenome | isolation source: river surface water | place: USA:Blue River Watershed | collected 2017-08-16 | reverse complement strand
GGGGCGCCCCGGGGGCCCGCCGCCGAGTCGCCGCCCGGGTAGCGCTTCGCCAGCGCCAGTGGGTCCGCTCCGACAAAGACCACCCCGCCCGGGAGCAAATACGAGCCGGCGACGGCGGCGCGGCGCCAAACCCCCGAATCGGCGGTCGCCCAAAAGAGTCCAGACAAGTCCACCACCCTTCCGCCCAGGTTGCGCAGCTCGGCAAAACGCCCCTCGCCCGGCAAGGGATTGAAGAGGACCTCGGAAATCTGAAGCTCGCCCGAATCCGGCGGTACCGGCCATCCCGCGATCACCCGGGTGCAGTCGCCGGGGGTTCCGTCGGCGTGCATCCACCCCGAACGCAACGGGAGTTCCAGCACTTCGCCCGGAGCACAAGGCCAACCCAAACCTGCGTTGTCGGAGGACCAAGTCAGCCGCGTCGCCTCCGAATGCAGGCGCTCGACCGACCAGCGCCCGCCCGGACGCCGAGGCAAACCGGCCGAATCAAAGGGATACCACATGGAACCGCCTAAGGGCAGCGGGTGGCGCCAGTCCACGATCAATCCGCGGTCGGCCCGCAGTCCGAGGATTCCGCCCCGCCGGGGCTCCACCGGAGCGAACTCGATCCAGCCGGGGCTGGACCCTAATGCGCTGCGCGCGGACTGCCAGGCCCGCGGAAGCTCGGAACGATCCGGATCGGCCTCCAGCGACCAACCGCCTAGAGATTTTTCAGCGGGTTGGTGCATGTCGGGCTGGGTTCGGCCCCAAGCCACGACGGAATCCGAGGCGTCGCGCAGCGACCAAAAGGCCGGCGAAGCGCTGAGGGCCAGCGGGGCGTTCCAAACCCGAAGCGAATCGGGCCATGCCATTCGTTCGTCGGCCAGCACCACAATCTCGCCGGGATAAAGCATCCGGTCGGGAAGGGTCCAGCGTCCGCTTCCGTGCCAAAAGGTCCAGCCGGAAGCCCAGCAGACCGAATCCGCGTTAACCCGCAATTCAACGAAGTCGCCCGGGGCCGAGCGCCAGGAAACCCTGGGTTCGGAGTCCACCAGGATTTCGGTCACCGCCACGTCGCCGCGCCGCGCCAAACGCCGAACCGGAACCTTCCGAATTTCGGAAGCCGCGAATCGGTGGGGGCCCCAGCGAAGGCCGCGGACGCGGGTCGCCGTCACCGTGGCCCCAAGGCGGATTCGACCCAGGCTGGCCACCGACGAATCGGCGTTGCCCCAGGCGGCCCCGCTGTCGAGCACGGTTCCGAGCGTGTCGCGCAGCACCCATGCCACCCGGTGGCCGGCCAAGGAATCCCAGGCCCAGGACCAATCCACCAGCGAGGCAGTACGGTCGAGCAGGCCGCTTGGGCTCGCGGCCAGCACAAGCCCGTCGGGAATCCGCAGGAGCCGAAGCTGGTCGTTGGTCCGGCCGAATTCAAGCCGGTAGCCCGCCGACGAACCAAAACCGGTCCAGGCCGTGGTGTCGAACAGCTCGGCAAAGGCGAAGTTGACCGACGACGGGTTAAAATCGAGGCGAATCCGCCCCGAGGCCACTGCGGGTCGCGCTCCGCGTCCGTCGCGCCACAGCGCATAGGTTCCCGCGCCCGGAGCGTTCAAGCGGAGCCCTTCGACCGGCGCAAAGGCTGCCGTGTCGCCCCGCCATGCGCCCAGGCCCTGCGTCCATTCTTCGGTCCAAGGCCCCCACTGGGCGCGCAATCCCGAAACCAAAAGGGCAAAGCCCCAAACGAGTATCCTTTTCATAATCCGTACCTTTGCGGCCAAACTAAATCCCCCTGCCGCGCTATGCGTTTAGCTCTAGTTGGTGCCACCGGAATGGTGGGCGAAGTCATGCGAAAAGTCTTGGTGGAACGCGGGTTCCCGGTGACGGAATTTATTCCCGTGGCCTCCGAGAAGTCCGCGGGAAGCGTTTTACGCTGGAACGGCGCGGACTACGTGGTGCGCACCCTGGCCGAAGCCGTTGCGATGAAGCCGGACTTGGCCATTTTCTCGGCGGGCGGAGCCACCTCGACCGAGTGGGCGCCGAAGTTTGCCGAAGCGGGGTGCTTTGTGGTCGACAACAGTTCCGCTTGGCGGATGGAGCCGGGAATTCCGCTCGTGGTTCCCGAAATCAACGCCGATGCCCTGTCGGCGGACGCCAAAATCATCGCCAATCCCAACTGCTCGACGATTCAGCTGGTGATGGCGCTCAAGCCGCTGCACGACGCACACCCCATTTCGGGCGTCCGGGTCAGTACCTACCAAAGCGTGACCGGAACCGGCAAGGCCGCGGTGGACCAGCTCGAAAACGAGCGCAACGGGAATTTTGACGGCCCGATGGCCTACGCCTACCCGATTGACAAGAACTGCATTCCGCACTGCGACGTGTTTACCGAAAACGGCTACACTAAGGAGGAAATGAAGCTGCACCACGAGACCAAGAAAATTTTGGGCGACCAGTCGGTACAGGTCAGCGCGACTGCCGTGCGCGTTCCGGTTCAGGGCGGCCACTCGGAATCGGTGCTCGTGACCTTCCGCAGCGCCCGTCCGACCCTCGCCGAGGTGCGCCGCCTGCTCGCCGCCATGCCGGGTGTCGTGGTCCAAGACAACCCCGCCGCCAAGGAATACCCCATGCCCCGATTTGCCGAGGGCCGCGACGAGGTTTTTGTGGGCCGAATCCGAGAAGATTTGGTCTGCGACCGCTCGATTCACCTTTGGATTGTGGCCGACAACCTGCGAAAGGGCGCCGCCACCAACGCGGTGCAAATCGCCGAACGCCTTATTTCGGCCGGATTTTTGCGGTAGTTCGCGCCGCGAATTCCGCCCACTAAACCTTTGACCTGTTCCGTAGTCCCATGAATATGTTCCGAATTTTGAGCCTTTGCCTGGCCCTCGCTGCGGGCCCCTTGCTCGCACAAACGCTGATTGTCGGACAGGTGGTCGACGGGGACGAACCCTTGCCCAACACCGCCGTGCGCGTACTGGGCCCCAACGGGCCGGTAGCCCAAACCGTGACCAACACCCAGGGTCAATTTCAGCTGAACGTGCCCAACGGCAGCTACCGATTGGTCGCCCGCCCGCTCGGCTACCAGCCGCTGATGCGCCCCATTGAGGCCAACGGAACCCCCATAAAGTTGGGCATACTCAAGGCCATCGCCAGCACCACGGAACTCGAGGAGGCCAAGGTCGAAGCCCAATCGGCCCGAGCCCTGTTGGGCATGGACCGCAAGGTCTACGACGTCGCCCAAGACCTCAACGTTCAGGGCGGAACCGGCACCGACATCCTTCGCCAAGTACCCAACGTGTCGCTCGACATGGACGGCAACGTGCAGCTGCGCGGCGACGAGAACGTGACCGTGCTCATCGACGGCCGGCCCGCTTCGCTGCTCGGATTTTCGGGCACCAATGCCTTCGACCGACTGCCGGCCGGCAGCGTACAGCGCGTCGAGGTCATCACCAACCCGGGCGCCCAATTTGACGCCCAGGGGTCCGGCGGCGTCATCAACATCGTGACCAAAAAGAACCGTGAGCTTCCGCTCAACGGCAACGTGGTCGCGGGCGTAGGCAGCAACGCCAAGTACAACGCCTCGACCAGCGTTTCGGTGCCGGTCGGGAAGGTTCGCGTCTTCACCAACCTTTCGTGGGACAACCGCCGCAGTTTTTCGGGCGGAACCGTCGCCCGCGATTTTGCCTTCCCGGACACGGCCTACGGTCAGCGCAGCTGGTCGTACGGCACCAGCATTGGCGGCGGACTCAGCGGGCGCATCGGCATCGACCTTCCGTTGAACAAAGTTTGGAGCGCCAACCTTTCGGTGGGCCTGAACCAAGACCTGCGCACCGAGACCGACACGACCTCGTACGAAAACAGCTCGGTAGCCACTAAACTGACTGCGGTGCAGCGCGTCAACACCGAGCGCACATCCGCCAACGGCGACGTCGCCCTGCGCTTGGAGCGCAAGTTCAAAACCGACGGCGAAAAATGGACCGTCGACGTCAACTACGCCGACCGGGGCCGCAACGAGTGGAACAACAACCAGTTCACGGCCGACGCCGGATACCCCAGCTTGCTCACCTACGGCGGGGTCTACCTGCAGCGCTTCGAAACCCTTGAGGCCACCCAAAACCTCAACATCCAAACCGACGCCGAACAGGTCCTGAACGCCAAAAGCAAGCTGAGCCTGGGCGGGCGGAGCACCTACTTTGCCCGCGACAGCAAGCGCGACGCCATGTACCTGCCGACGCCCTTCAGCAGCTCGTTTTTGGACGACACGCTGCGCACCCAGTCGGTCGATCAGTGGCAGTGGGTTCACGCCCTGTACGCGACCTACGGCTACGTGTTCAGCCCCAAGTGGAAGGCCCAGTTGGGCATGCGCTACGAGGTGGCCAACCTCAGCTTCATCCTCAAAACCGGAAGCCAACTGGACTTTGTTTACCCGGGCTACTTCCCGAGCGCGTTCGTGACCTACTCGCCCAAAAAAGGCACGGACTTCCAGGCCAGCTACGCGATGCGCGTCAACCGCCCCGGCGAGGAGCAGCTCAATCCCATCGTCGACTACTCCAACCCGCAGTCGTTCCGCAAGGGAAACCCCGAGTTGATGCCCGAATACACCCACGCCTTTGAGGTCAGTGCCGCCCAGTACGCCAAGTGGGGCTCGGCCACCCTCAGCGGCTACGTCAACCACACCACCAACATGTTTTCGCGCTTTGTCGAAGTGGACGAAAGCGGGCTAGTGACCGTGACGTGGGCAAACTTCGACACCCGCGACCGCTTTGGTCTCAGCGCGAACACGATGGCCCGTTTCGGCAAAAAACTGAGCATTCAGGCTTCGGGCGACGCCTTTTGGTCGGTAATCAACGCGCAAAACCTTCAATCGGGCCTAACCCAGTCCGGATTCGGTTGGTCGGGCCGCGCCAACGCCATGTACAATCCCACGCCGGCCCACCAGATTCAGCTGACATTCAATCAAATGGGTGCGGGCCCCACCGGCCAAGGCTACTTTAGGGGCATGCAGGCCTGGGACCTGGGCTACAAGTACGACCTCGTGAAAAACAAGCTCTCGATGACGTTCCGACTCAGCGACGTGTTCAACCAGCGCCGGTTCCGCGTGGAACAGCACCCGCCCTTTACCGACATTTACTTCATGCGCTACCGAGAGAGCCGCATCGCCTTCTTGACGCTTCAGTACAATTTTGGCAAGCAGGACCGGAGCATGCAGCGCGGCGGGCGCGGAATGGGCCCCGGCGGCATGGGCGGCGGCGGCGGCGAAGACATGGGCATGTAAACCCTTTGGGGCGCCCTGCGTTATGTAGGTATGCGTCGTCTTCTCCAATTTTGCTTTCTTAGCGCACTAGGCGCACTCACCGCCTGTGCCCAACCCAGTAAAAAATCTGCTCCCGTGACTCTTTTGCCCGCAACCCCAGCCCAGCCCGGTAACGAAACCCTCATTCTCGCCTCAGGCTGTTTTTGGGGCACCGAGTACTTTCTCAAGCGCATCGACGGCGTGGTCGCCACCACGGTAGGTTACACGGGCGGACACGTCGAAAACCCCAGCTACGAACAGGTTTGCACCAAAAAAACGGGTCACTACGAGGCCTGCCTGGTGGAGTACGACCCGACGCGCACCAATGCCGAAACCGTGCTGCGCATGTTTTTTGAGACCCACGATCCCACGCAGCGCAACGGCCAGGGCCCCGACATCGGTCCCCAGTACCGCAGCGCCGTTTTTTACCAAAACGAGGCCCAGCGCGAACTGGCCGCGTCCCTTGTGGCGCAGCTCCGTGCACGGGGCTACGACGTGGCCACCGAATTGCTTCCGGCAGCCCCGTTTTATTCGGCCGAAGGCTACCACCAAGACTACTACGACATTAAGGGCGGAACGCCCTACTGCCACGGCTACCGACCGTTGTTTTAGCAACCAGTAGTTAGTAACCCGTTGCTGGCTATTGGCTTTGGGGATAACCTGTTCATAACTCTCGTTGATAAGTCGGCTCTATGGTTCATGAAGCGATTAACTTCGTGAATTATGGCCTCGCTCCACTACGAACTCGACCTGCACCTCGCTTACCTTCTGTTTCAGGAGGATAGCTTGGCGGTACCGGGTTTGGGTACCTTCAGCGTCCGCCGTTACGGAGCCGAAATTCAGCTGCCGGCGGGCTTGATTTTGCCGCCAGCGCGCCGGGTGACCTTTTCGCCCGAAGTTGGGGGCGACGACGCCGTACTGGTGGCCCACCTCGTCCACATCGAGGGACTGAGTCCCGAAGAGGCTTCCGCCGGGGTAGCCGATGAAGTTCGCGGCTGGCAACGGGTACTCGAACGCGGCGACCGACTGAACCTGCGGGGCATCGGCTCGCTCCGCCGCGCCGATTCAGCCTGGGTCTTCAAAGCGAGCCTGGAGACCAACTTCCTGGCGGACTCATTCGGCCTCCCCATGTTCCGCATGGACCTGCTCGCATCGGCCGATCCCTACGCCCCGATATACCTCGACCGACCGGCACCGCGCACGCGATCCTGGCAGGCGGCCGCCGTGGTTGCCGGGGCCTTAGGTCTTGCCGCCATTGGCGGAAGCAAGGACGACTTTCGGGTATTCGTTCAGTCGGCATCCGTACGCACCGAACTTCATGCCTGGTGGCAGGGTTCACGCGGCCAACTTGAATTCGCGGGCCGCCAAAGCGCGGAATGGCTGAGTTCGGCGGTTCGCGAGGTAGAACAGCTTTTTTCGGGCAGCGATGTCACGGAGCCCATCGAATCCCCCGCGGCCCCAGCGGTTGCTGCTCCAGAAAGCGAAGAGCCCGTGGCTGCGGCGTCCAAAACTCCTGAAAAACTGCGCGAAGTGCCGGTAGCCCAACCCCGTGCCGATGAGCCGGCGCCAGAAGACGGCGCGTTTTCGGGCTACGCGCTCGTGGTAGGTGCCTTTGAGGACGATTCCAATGCACAGCGGTTGGCTCAGCGCCTTCGCAAGGCGGGGTACCCCGCCCGGGTGCTCCAATCACGCGTCGGGCTGAAGAAGGTAGCCCTGCGTACCTTTGCCGACGCCGAATCGGCGCGCAACGCCAAGACCGAACTCAAATCGGACTTCCCGGCGATTTGGATCTACCACGAATGAACGCAAAAAATCCCTCGGTTTCCCGTACGGTAATGACCGAGATCGTTCTCCCGAACGACACCAACAACCTCCACAACCTATTTGGCGGCCAGCTCCTGAGCTGGATGGATCGCTGCGCCGCCATTGCGGCCCACCGCCACTGCCGCCGCACGGTCGTCACGGCGTCGGTAAACAACGTTTCGTTTAACGAAGCCATTCCCCAAGGGGCGATCGTCACCCTGGAGTCCAAGGTTTCCCGCGCCTTCAGTACCTCGATGGAGGTCTGGGTTGATGTGTTTATGGAGGACCAACGGGGCAGCGGCAAGCAAACGAAGTGCAACGAAGCGATTTACACCTTTGTGGCCGTAGACGATCTGGGGCGGCCCATTCCCATTCCGCCAATTGAACCCGAAACCGAGGAAGAGCAGCGCCGGTACGACGGGGCGCTTCGCCGACGCCAACTGGCGCTGATTTTGGCGGGAAAGATGAAACCGGCCGAGGCGCACGAACTCCGCGCGCTGTTTTTACCCCAGGAAGACGCTAAGTAGTCCGCCGACCAAGAGGCTGGGTCCGAGAAGAACCCGCATCCAGTATTTGGGCAGGTAATCCTGCAGGTTGAGCAACTGGGGTGCAGCAAAAACGGCGAGCATGCCGCTCGTTGACGCGTCGGGGTGCGCCACCCGCCAAACAATTGCCACCAAGATTCCGGACCACGATAGGTAAAGCCCTTGACGCTTAGTGCGCTTGGCCGAAACCGCGGCCCGAAGGGTTTGGGGTATGGCCACAAGCAACCAAAACAGCAGCACCCATTCCCCGGGACTGGGCCAAAACCACGCAAGCCGCGGCGCCAACGGCGCAATCCATGCGTAAAAGGACTGGGGGCCCGCAACCGTCCACTGGTAGGTCGCGATGGCGGCTGCCGGAACCATCCAGCCCAAAATGAGCTGAAGAAATCCGCGGCCCGAACGGCTGGTTCCCCAGCCTATGGCCCAAAGACTGACGATAATAAAGTAGGAAAAGCGCACATTCCACAGCAAAAGCAAGCCGGTAGCAAACCCAAGGTTGATTCTTCGCGTGAGTGCGCTCCGTTCGTCCGACGACATCTCGTAGGCCAAGGCCATCCAGGTCGCGGCGGCGAGCGCGCCCCCAACGGTGTGCCACTGAAATCCCTGGCGCCCGCTGCTCAGCGCAAAAGCCGCTAGGAACCATAGCCATCCGTACAAGTAGTTCATTTTGAGGTAGCGGCTGCGGTAGACCAAAATGAAGTTGAAAAACCAGGCGGCAATGCCGGTTGCCGCCGCAAGCACCCAGGGAATGGGCTGAAGCATGAGGGTATTCAAGGCCACCGTGAGCAGGGCCGCCAGCAGAACCAAAACCACGGCGACCCCGGGGTGTGCGTTGCGAAAGAGAAGATTGGGCATTTGGTCGCGTTGGGTTACCTTTGGGCATCTCAAAAGTACATTGCTATGCCGCTGCGCTCCATTTTTGAAGGATTAGGTGATCTGTTTACGTGGACCTTTAAGGCCATGCCCTACATCGGGCCGGCAGCCAATGTGGTTTTTTGGTCCATTATTGCGGGCGGAATTTTCTACTGGCTCCGCGAAATGAGCCGGCACGAAAAGCAGCAGGGATAATTCCCTAGCTCTTGAGCGGCCAGCCGTAGATCGTACCGATGTCGCGGCGCACCTGCTTTCCCTCAAACGAAATTTGATCTACTCGAGCGTAGGCTCGCTGCTTGGCCTCTTCGGGTGTCGAGCCCAATCCGGTTACGGCAAGCACCCGGCCTCCGTTGGTCACCAAGCTACCGTCCCGTAGGGCGGTTCCCGAATGGAACAGCAAGCTGCCTTCGCTCGGCACATCGGCACCCGATACCTCCAAGCCCTTGGGGTAGGCGCCGGGGTAGCCCGGAGCCGTAAGCACCACCGTGACGGCCGATTCGCGCTTGACGGCTGCCGGTCGGGTGTTGACTTGGCCGCGGGCCGCGTCAATCAGGAGGGATAACAGGTCTTCGTCGATGCGCGGAAGCACCGCCTCGGTTTCGGGATCGCCCATGCGCACGTTGTACTCGATGACCTTGGGTCCGTCCGCGGTGAGCATCAGTCCGAAGAAAATAAATCCGCAGTAGGGAATCTCCTCTTCCTGAAGACCGTCGAGGGTCGGCTGAATGATTTCAGCATGCACCCGGCCGAGCACCTCAGGAGTTACGAAGGGCACGGGGCTGATGGCGCCCATTCCGCCCGTATTGGGTCCGGTTTGGCCCTCGCCCACCCGCTTGTAGTCGGTGGCTTGGGGCAGCAACACGTAGCGTTCGCCGTCGGTAACCACAAAAACCGAAAACTCGGGGCCGGTCAGGTGCTCTTCGACCACCACGCGCTTGGATGCGTCGCCAAATTTGCCTTCGCCCAGCATGGCGTCCAGCTCCTTGAGGGCGTCCACGACGTCGTCAAGAATGACCACGCCCTTGCCCGCCGCCAACCCGTCGGCCTTGAGTACGTAGGGGCCGTCGTAGCTCAGCACATACATTTTTGCCGCTTCAAGTTCGTCCGCACCAAAGCTGCGGTATCCTGCGGTGGGAATGTCGTGCCGCATCATAAATGCCTTCGCGAAGTCCTTGGAACCCTCGAGCTGGGCCGCCTCGGCCTTGGGCCCGATGAAGTGGATGTGCTGCAGGTTGGGGTGCTCCGCAAAAAAGTCACCGAGTCCGTAAACCAGGGGTTCTTCGGGGCCAACCACCACAATGTGGATGTCTTCGCGCACGCAGAAGTGAACGACGGCTTCGCGGTCGCGCCAGTCGAGGTCCACGCACGAAGCCAGACCGGCCAAGCCCGGATTTCCCGGTGCCACAAAAAGGTTCGAAAGAAGGGGACTTTGGGCGATGCTCCACGCAAAAGCGGATTCTCGGCCGCCCGAGCCAACGATCAGTACGTTCATGGGGCAAAGGTCGGACGTCTTGGCGCAATACCCAACGGCCCCCCTGGCCCCGTTTTAGCGCCGCACACGGCCCGGAAACCGGGCACCGAGGCCTAGGTTAGTGTAGAATTTACACAGCATTTTTTTGGATTAAAAAGCTGAATTACAGAATATTAAATACACGTTCGCAACCCGCGTACATTTAGCAATGTAAAGTATATTGCAGCAATTAATGGTACATTTTACCATAAGATAAAAAGCTCATGATAAAGCGCATTATTCGTTTCGCCGCCGCCGCGGTGCTGCTGACCGCCCAATCGGCTTGGGGTCAGACCTCAAGTATTCAAGGAAGCGTGGTCGAGGCCGGGGATGGCAGCCCCATTCCCAATGCCGTGGTGCTGTCCGCGGGATCGGGTAGCGTCTTGGGGAGTACCGACGGCCAGGGCAAGTTCAGCGTGCGCGCCGCCGAGGGAAGCGCACTGAAGTTCCGCGCCCCGGGCTATTCAGAGGCCACGGCGCCCGCTCGAGACGGTATGCGCGTGGCGCTCCGTGCTGAAGTTACCGAGCTCGACGAAATCGTGGTCGTGGGCTTCGGTACCCAGAAAAAAAGCAACGTAACGGGCTCCATTGCCCAAGTCAAGGCCAAGGACCTCGAAAACATGAGCCTGTTCCGCGTGGAGCAAGCGCTTCAGGGTCGCACAGCGGGAGTTCAGATTACCCAGAATTCGGGCCAACCCGGCGCAGGCAGTGTGGTGCGTATTCGCGGTACGGCGTCCATTAACGGTTCCGACCCGCTGTACGTGGTAGACGGCGTCGTGATCGGCGGCGGCATCGACTACCTGAATCCGAACGACATTGAAACGATTGAAGTACTTAAGGACGCGGCTTCGGCGGCAATTTATGGGGCGCGCGGTGCCAACGGCGTCATCATCGTGACGACCAAAAGCGGCAAGGGCGCCGGAGGCCAGATGAACGTCAGCGTTTCGGCCTACCAAGGCATTCAAAATCCCTGGAGAAAGGTGTCCACGCTCAACGCAACGGAGTACGCCACGCTTCAAAACGAAATGGCGGGGGCTGCGGGTCAAGCCATTCCCTACCTGAATCCGCGCGCGCTGGGCGAGGGTACGGACTGGCAAGACGCGGTGTTCAACCGCAACGCGCCCGTTCAGTCACTGGACGTGAGCATGTCGCAGAGCAGCAAGGAAGGCAGCTACTTCGCCTCGGTTGGCCGCTACCGCCAAGAAGGTATTGTGGCGCCCGGGCGTTCGAATTTTGAGCGCATTTCGGCCCGCCTCAACACGACCAATCAGGTGCACCGCGCCATTAAAGTGGGCATGAGCACCGCCTTCACACACAACACGAGCCAGTCGGTCGCCGAAAACACCGAGTTTGGTTCGCCGCTGGGCCGTGCGCTCAACATGGACCCCATTACGCCGGTTTACGAAACCAATCCGCTGCTGCTGAGCCAATCGCCCTACACGGTGGGCGGGGCATTGCGCGGAAACCTGGTTCGCGACGCGGGCGGCATTTACGCCATTTCGCCGCGCGTAACGAGCGAAGTGGTGAACCCGGTTGCGGCGCTGCTGACCAACACCAACGTGGGCTGGTCCGACAAGCTGGTCCACCAGTCCTACGCTGAGGCCAAACTGGCCGAAGGCCTAACCGCCCGAACGAGCATGGGCATTGACCTCGCGTTTTACGGCGGCAACGGCTTCGTTCCGTCCTACTACCTCAATGCGACCAACTTCTTGGATACCAACTTGGTAACCCAAAATTTCAACCGCGCCTTTTCGTGGATGTGGGACAACACCATTGCCTACACCAAGGACTTTGGCGCGCACCACATCGATGGGGTAGTTGGCCACTCGGCGCAGGCGGTGAACGGCAGCTTTATGGGCGGCAGCAAGCGCGACGTGCCGACGGACCAGTTTGGTTTTGCCACGATTAGCTACGCACGCAACGCCGAATCGGAGCGCGTTTACGGCGGAAAATGGGAACGCTACGCCATTGAGTCCTACTTCGGACGCGTCAACTACGACTACGACGACCGCTTCTTGGCCACCGTGATTTTGCGCGCCGACGCGTCGAGCCGATTCGGACCCAACTACCGATGGGGCTACTTCCCGTCGATTTCGACGGGCTGGAACCTGCACAAGGAGGCCTGGTGGAATTCCGACCTGATCACGAGCATGAAAATCCGCGCGGGATACGGCATGAGCGGCAACGACGCCGCCGGTTCGCTGGAGTACGCGGCCACCATTTCGGGTGGACGCAACTACAGCTTCGGCTACAACGAGTTCATGCAAAACGGAACGTCTCCAAGCCAAATCGCCAACCCCGACCTGCGTTGGGAGCGGGTGGGCCAGGCCAACGTCGGAGCCGACGTGCGCTGGGGTAAGTACCTGTACACCAATGTGGATTTGTACCACCGCGCCACCTACGACATGAAGACCCGACCGGTACTGCCCGACTACATTGGCAACAACGCGCCGACCGCCAACGTGGGCCGAATGCTGAATATGGGCCTTGACCTCGAGGCGGGCTACGAGCGCAGCTTCAACCCCACCCGCAGCATTCGGGTTGCCGGCAACGTGAGCTTCCTGCGCAACGAAGTAGTGTACCTCGGCAACGACGGCGGCTACCTCCCGGGGCAGCGCTGGGGTCCGCAAGGTCTTGAAATCACGCGCATTCAAGAAGGTTTGCCGATCGGCTACTTCTTTGGATACCTTACTAACGGGGTGTTCCAGAACTCGGGCGAGGTTACGGCCCACGCCAACGCCGAAGGCGACCTGCTTCAGCCCGACGCAGTGGCCGGAGACTTCCGCTTTGTCGACGTCAACGGCGACGGCAAGCTCAACGCCGACGACCGAACCTACTTGGGCAACCCAACCCCCGATGTCACGTTTGGCGCCACGCTCAACGCCCGCTGGGGCGGATTTGACGCCGTAGTCTTCCTGCAGGGCGTAGCCGGTAACCAGATCTACAATGCCACACGCCGCTACGACTTGCCGACGGCGAACCTCAACGGGTCCGCCCTGGACCGCTGGACCGGCGAGGGAAGCACCAACGACTACGCCCGCCTGACCGCGCTGGACAAAAACATGAACTTCGCCCGCAGCTCGAATTTTTACGTCGAGGACGGCAGCTTTCTTCGCGTGAAAACCGCGCAGCTGGGCTACACGCTTCCGGAAGGCCTGGCAGCCAAGCTCGGCCTCAAGCGCACCCGACTGTACTACTCGGGGAACAACCTGCTTACGCTGACCAAGTACCGCGGCTTTGATCCCGAAATCGGCAACGGTTTTGGCGTGGACCGGGGCATTTACCCACAAGCTCGCATGCACAGTATCGGATTTTCAACCTCTTTGAACTAATGAAGGCGCTTCACCTCTCCCTGTTCGCCGCGGGAACGCTGGCCCTAGCCAGCTGCGGCAAAGATTTCCTAAACGTCGACCCCATTGGGCGCGAACTCGAAATCAACTACTACCAAAATCCGGGTCAAGCTTATGAAGCGCTGGTAAGCGTGTACGACGTGCTGCAGTGGAACGATCAGACGGGCTTTTCCATCATGTACCTGCTGCAAACCGTGGCTTCGGACGACGCCCATGCCGGAGGAAGCGACGCCAGCGACCAGCCCGCGTTCGTCGCCTACGACAACTTCTCGTTGACGCCCAACTTGGGTCCCCAAGCCGGACTTTGGCGCAAGAACTACCGCGGGGTATACCGGGCCAACTTGTTTCTCGAGAAAATTCAAAACGTTCCCGGCACCAGCGACGAATTTGTGCGCCGAACCAGCGCCGAAGCCAAGTTTCTGCGCGCGTACTTCTACCTTGACCTACTCCGCTTGTTCGGAAAGGTGCCCTTGATTACCAAAACCTTGAGTCCCTCGGAATACTACGAGGTCACCATGGCGACGCCCGAAGCGGTTTTTGCCCAAATTGAGGCCGACCTGCTCGCGGCCATTCCGGACCTTCCGCTGAGTGTTGGGGGTTCCGAAAAAGGTCGCGTGACCCAGGGCGCCGCCAAGGCGCTTTTGGCCCGCGGCTACCTCTACATGAACGTCAAAATGGACCAAGTCGCCCAGCTCAGCGAAGAAGTGATTCAGTCCAACGTCTACTCCTTGACGCCCAACTTCGCCGACATCTTTACCCGCGCCAACGAGCACGGTCCCGAGAGCGTATTTGAAATTGCGTACAGCGAAAACTCCACCGTGGGTTGGGAAGTATTTGGAAGCGGATATGGTGAGGGCAACGTAGGTGTGCAATTCTGTGGAATGCGCGACTTCGACGGTCCCGTTTACTCGCCCGGATGGGGTTTTGCGCCCGTGAGCCAGGAGCTGTACGATGCCATGGCCGGCGATCCCCGCAGGCCCTTCACGATCATCAACGCCGACTCGCTGGCGGGCTCCAGCTACAGCCCGGGCTACCAAAATACCGGCTACTTCATGTACAAGTACGCGCCCCGCAAGGACGCGCTTTCGCCCGACGGCGAACCCGCCCTGAACTGGGGCACCAACGTGCGCGTGATTCGCTACGCCGACGTGCTGCTGATGGCCGCCGAAGGCCTGGCGCGGAGTGGGGGTAGCGAGGCCACCGCCCGCGGGTACCTGAACCAGGTTCGCCAGCGTGCGGGGCTCCAGCCCATCCAGGCCAGCGGCTCCGCCCTGATCGACGCGATTGCCACTGAGCGCCGACTCGAGCTGGCTACCGAAGGACACCGCTTTTTTGACTTGGTCCGCACCGGTAAAGCCGCCCAGGTATTGGGCGCCAAGGGCTTTGTTGCCAACAAGCACGAGTGGCTTCCCATTCCGCAAACCGAAATCGACGCCGCCCAAGGCGCCCTAACGCAAAACCCGAACTACTGATGAAGGCACTTGTTCGTTCCCTGACGCTGGCGGCCCTCGCGCTGCTCGCCGCCTGCCAACCCTACGAGGGCGGCAAAACGCCGCTGGGCGATTTGCCCACGGCATCGTTTACCGTCAACATGGTGGATTCCAACACCGTGCAGCTGGTGAGCACCGCAACCGGAGACCCCTTTATGTACCGCTGGGAGGTTTCCAACGGAGCCCTCGCCGAAGGCCAGGAGGCGACCATTACCCTTTCGCGCGCCGGAACCTACACGGTGAAGCACTTTGTCTTCAGCCAAGGCGGAATGGCCGTGGACTCCGCCCAAGTGGTGATTTACCGCGACGCGGCGCCCCCCTGTACCGGACTGGTTGAGTTCCTGACCGGCTGCACCGAGCGCACGTGGAAGCTTGCGCCCATTGCGGGTTCACTTTGGGTTGGCCCCCCCGACGGCAGCCAGACCTGGTGGGCCATTGGCGCCACGGCGGCAACCGACCGCCCCTGCATGTACAACGACGAATGGGTATTCCGCGCCGACGGAACCGTGGACTACGACACCAAGGGCGATATCTGGGCAGAAACCTACATGGGCGTTTCAACCGACGGCTGCCATCCCGAGAGCGTACTGACCGGCGCCAAAGCAGCCTGGGGCAGTGGAACCCATGCCTTCTCCCTGATTCCCGCGGGCGGTGCCGTGACGCGCGACCAGCTCAAGATGGAGGGCTTAGGAGCCTTTATTGGCCTTCCCAAGGCGGCGAACGGCGGCGAAGTGTTTGCGCCGATTAACTCGATTACGTACGACATCCTGTGGACCAGCGAAGACGCCGCCACCGGGGTGCGCAGCATGGAAATCGAAGTCAACTGGGGCACCGGACTCTGGCGCTTCACCCTAAGGTCTAATCCCTAATGGCTCGCTGGATGCTGCTTAGCGCACTTGCTTTGGTCGCCTGTGGAACAGCAGAGGTTCCCTACCTGGTCGCGGACGACGTGCGGCTGGACGAGGGCAATGCGACCCTGGTGCGCACGCTGAATGTCGAATTAAGTGAGCCCGCTCCGCGCGCAACGTCCGCCCGGGTCGAGTTTATTGGCCAAACGGCCACCGCGGGCGAGGATTTCTCGGCCTATTCGGGGACGGTCACCTGGCCCAAAGGCGAAAAAGTCGCCGCCGTTAGCCTCGAGGTGCGCGGAGACAGCAGCTACGAACCCGACGAAACGCTCTGGGTATCCTTCTCACAACCCGAGCACGTGCTGCTGCCCAATCCCTTTTTCACGGTTACGCTCGAGAACGACGACCCCTACTCGGGGTCCGACAGCGGCTACGTCACGCCGACGAGCTACCCCGGTTATTCGCTGGTTTGGGCCGAGGAATTCGAGGGATCTGCGCTCAGCAGCGCCCACTGGAACTACGAAACCGGGGCCACGGGCTGGGGCAACAACGAGCTGCAGTTTTACCGCAACGACCCAGGTAACGTGCGCGTCGAAAACGGGCGAATGATCATTACCGCCCGCAAGGAGCAGTTCGGCGGCGCCGAATACACGTCGGCACGAGTGACCACCAAGGGTAAAAAAGAGTTTCAGTACGGACGCATCGACATCCGCGCCAAACTGCCTAAAGGCCAAGGAATTTGGCCCGCGCTGTGGATGCTTGGGGGCAACATCAGCCAAGTGGGCTGGCCCGTTTGCGGCGAAACCGACATCATGGAGCTCATCGGCCACCAGCCCAACAAGGTTCACGGAACCGCGCACTGGGGGGCCGCGCCGCCAAGCACCTACCGCACCGGTACCTACACCCTGAGTCAGGGCGATTTTTCGCAGGAGTACCACGTGTTTAGCCTGATCTGGGTCGAAAACTCGATGCAGTTCTTGGTGGACGACCAGCTGTACCACACCGTGAACGTGGGCCACGTGAGCCCGGCTACCTACCGCCACAACGCGCCCTTCTTCTTCATCGCCAACGTGGCGGTGGGCGGAAACTGGCCCGGGTCGCCCGACGCGAGCACCGTTTTTCCGCAATCCATGTACGTCGACTACATCCGCGTATTTCAGTAACCGATAACTATCCTTTTTTTTAATTCTAACTAACTATGAAACAACTCCTTACTCTGGTGGCGGTGCTTTCGGCTTTTGCCGGCTTCGCCCAAAAGCAGGTAACCTTCATTGTCGATATGCGCGGCTACACGGGCGCGACCTATACCGGCGTTTTTGTGAACGGAACCTGGAACAACTGGTGCGGCAGCTGCAACCCGCTGACCGACCCTGAAAACGACTCGGTGTGGACCACCACACTGCCCCTTACGGCGGACTCGGTGGAATACAAATTCACGCTGGACGGCTGGAGCGGTCAAGAAATGCTGACTGCGGGCTCGGCCTGTACCAAGACTACGGGCACGTTCACCAACCGCTTCGCACGACTTAATGCCGACACGATCCTCACGGGCGTATGCTGGCAGTCCTGCGCAAGCTGCACGGGCGTCAAGTACGCTACCTGGCAGGTCAACATGGCCAACGTAACCGTCGATACCACGGGGGTTTATGTTGCGGGCGGAACCGGAATGGGCCTGCCCGGCGACCACAAGATGGCGTTGATCCCGGGAACCACGCGCTACACCAAAACGCTGCGCAAGCCCACGGGCTGGTCTTCGGACTTCACCTTCTTGAACGGTAACTGCCCGAGCTGGGGCTGTAAGGAAAACCTCGCGGGCAAGTCCTGTGCGGTAGGTCCCTACAACGACCGCGGCATGTCGGCCATGAACAGCGACTTCCACTTGCGCACCTGCTTTGGCGAGTGCACCACCGACGGAAGCTGCCCAGCCGCCGCCACAACCCAGAACATCACGTTCCAGGTGGACATGACCGGCCTGACCAGCACCTTCACCAACCTGTACGTCAGCGGCCAATTCAACAACTGGAGCGGCAATGCCAACCAGATGACGGACCCCGACAACGACAACGTGTTCACGGTAACCCTGCCGTTGGTAACCGGCCAGTGGGAATACAAGTACTCGATGGACAACTGGGCCAGCAGCGAACAGCTTGCGCCCAACTCCAGCGATTCGCTCTGCACTAAGACGACGGGCGCATTCACGAACCGCGTGCTTCAGAGCGTAAGCGGCCAGAACACGACCCTGCCGGTGGTGTGCTACGCTTCGTGCTTGGCCTGCGGTGCCGACGCTTCGTTGGCCGAGGGCTTGATCTCCGCCCGCATATTCCCGAACCCCGCACAAGGTCACTTCGTGGTTGAAGCCGGCGTTGCCGAAGCCATTCGCGTTGAGGTAACCAACCTAACCGGTCAAGTAGTGCACGTTGCGGAGTCGGCCAACGGGCAGGTCCGCATCGCCACCGAAGGATGGGCCCCGGCCGTGTACTTCGTGCGCACCGTCAGTGAGCGCGGCCAAAACCTGGCTCGCGTTACGGTACAGTAAGCAAAATTGGTGTTGATGTACCCCTAGGGGGAGGGGTTTTTCCCCTCCCCTTTTTAATTTCCCCCCTTCGTATGCGCTTCGGAACCCTCCTACTTTTTGCCCTTCCCTTGGCCGCAGTGGCCCAGCGAAAGCCCGTTGCGGCCCGCGTGGACAGCGTGCTTTCGCTGATGACCCTGCCCGAACTCGTTGGCCAAACGAATCAGTACAACGGATTCTGGAACGCCACCGGCCCAATGCCGGCGGGCAACGAGTGGGTCGAGCAGCGCGTCAAGGCACTGAAGCAGGGCGGAGTTGGGTCCGTGCTGAACGTCGCCGGGGTGGACCAAGTCCGCGCCCTGCAAAAAGTGGCGGTCGAAGAGACCCGCCTGGGAATTCCCCTGATTTTTGGCCTGGACGTGATCCACGGCTACCAAACCCTCAGCCCAATTCCCCTGGCTGAAGCCGCCAGCTGGGACCTTGAGGCCATTAAGCGCTCTGCGCGCGCCGCCGCCCTCGAGGCCACAGCCGACGGGATCAACTGGACGTTTGCGCCCATGGTCGACATCAGCCGCGACCCGCGATGGGGCCGCGTCATGGAAGGCGCCGGCGAGGACCCCTACCTCGGAGCGCGCATCGCCGAAGCCCGCGTGCGCGGATTTCAGGGCGACAACTTGAGCGATCCCACCACGCTAGCCGCATGCTTAAAGCACTTCGCGGGCTACGGGTTCCCGGTCTCGGGCAAGGACTACCACACGACCGACTACAGTGCCCACACGCTGTACAACTGGATTTTGCCGCCGTTTGAAGCCGGAGTCAAGGCCGGAGCGGCCACGGTGATGAACGCGTTCAGCGCGGCCAACGGCATTCCCGCGACCGGCGATTCTGCGCTCGTCTGGGGCGAACTGCGCCGCCGTATGGGTTTTGGAGGCGTTCTGGTATCGGACTGGGGCTCGATCGGCGAAATGATCCCCCACGGCTACGCCAGGGACCTGCGCGACGCCGCCGACCGCGCACTGGCCGCAGGATGCGACATCGACATGGAATCGGATGCCTACCTGCGCCACGGCGTGGAGCTGGCCCGAAGCCATCCCGCCGACAGCCTTCGGTTCCGGGAAGCGGCCCGACGGATTTTGACGCTGAAGTTCGAACTCGGCTTGATGGACGACCCGTACCGCTACTGCAGAGCGACCAAGCCCGACGTGCGGGCAGAGGCCTACGATATGGCCGTGAGGTCTTCGGTGCTGCTCCAGAACAAGGGCGTGCTTCCGATCGGGAGCGTGCTCGTCGGGTTGACCGGCCCCATGGCGGCCGAGAAAAACGGCGTGCTGGGCAACTGGCGCGTGTCGGCCAAGGACCAATCCGCGCAGTCGCTGGCCGAAGCCGTTGAGGGTCGTTGCTGGACCTACGCGGCCTCGGCACCGCATTCGGTGGGCCAGGAAGCGTTTCACGCAGAACTCACCTTGAACGCCGCAGACACGAAGGCCAACGATGCCGCCCTTAAGGCGCTGCGCAAGCACGACGTGCTCGTGCTGGCCGTGGGCGAGCACGGCTACGAGTCGGGCGAAGGACGAAGCCGCGCTTCGCTGCGCCTGAGTGCGGTTCAGCAGGACTTAATCCGCAAAGCGTACAAAACGGGCAAGCCCGTGGTCTTGGTCGTCTACGCCGGACGGCCGCTGGTGCTTGAACCGTGGATTCAGGAGGGTGCCGCGGCCATTCTTTGGGCCTGGCAGCCCGGTACCCTTGGCGGTCAAGCAGTGGTCGACGTACTGTGCGGGAAAAGCGAGCCCTACGGCCGTTTGCCCATGACCTTTCCGCGCAGCGAGGGCCAAATTCCGATTCACTACGACGCCTTCAGCACGGGCCGCCCCGGACCCAAATCCGAGGTTTTTTGGTCGCACTATACCGACGAGTCCAACGCACCGGCCTACCCGTTTGGCTACGGCCTGAGCTACACCTCGTTTGCGTACGAAAACCTGCAGGTACGTGAAGCGCCTGGGGGATGGTCCGCCACGGTAACCGTCAGGAACACCGGCGCCCGATCCGGCAGCGACGTCGTGCAGCTCTACGTGGGCCGCGAAGGCAACGGCCAGATTTACCCCGTTAAATCGCTCAAATCATTCAAACGCGTAGTACTGGAGCCCGGATCCAGCGCCGCCGTGGAACTCGAACTGCCTCGCGAAGCACTGACGCAGCGCGACGGCCAGGGGCGAAGCATCCCGTTCACCCACGGAACCCTTCGAATCACCGTCGGACCCAACAGCGCCGAAGGCCTGACGTGGACCACAAACCTCATCCCATGAGCCTCGAATCGGAACGCCAACGCCTCAGCCCCTTCTTTCAGTTCGGTCAGTCCGTGGACTGCGTCGTATTCGGATTTGATGGGGTTAGTCTGCAAATTCTGGTCATTGAACGCGGAGCAGAGCCCTTTTTCGGCTACGAAGCCCTGCCCGGTGACCTGGTGCGCCTGGACGAAGACATCGACGAAGCGGCCACCCGGATTCTCCACGACCTGACGGGACTCAATAACGTCTTTCTGGACCAGCTTAAAACCTTTGGACGGGTCGACCGCCACCCCCTGGGACGCGTGGTCACCACCGCGTTTTACTCGCTAATCAACCAGACCAAATACAACCCGCGCCCGGCCTCTTGGGCCGTCAAAGCGCGCTGGAAGTCGCTCAGCGAGCTCGAAGAAATGGCGTTCGACCACCGGGAGCTGCTGCAAACCGCCCTGGATGCCTTGCAGCGCCAGGTGCGCCAGCACCCCATCGGGTTTGAGCTGCTGCCCGAGGAGTTCACGCTGGCCCAGCTCCAAACGCTGTACGAAGCCGTGCTCAATACGCAGTTTGACAAGGCCAACTTCCGCAAAAAAATCCTGAGTATGGAGGTGCTGAAGGCCCTCGACAAGACGCAGCAGGCGGTACGCCACCGTCCGGCGCGCCTGTACCGCTTTGACACCCAGCGCTATACTTCGCTGGCCAAGCAGGGGTTCCTGTTTGAGCTGTAGCCCAAGCGGGCGGTGTTCTGGCACGGTGCTTGAGTACCTTCGCGCCGTGGTTCGGGTTCACATTCTGGGATTATTGCTGCTCATTCAGGCCGGTAGTGCCTGGGGTCAAGTCCGTTCCGATTCGCTTCGGAACATAGACCTCGACGCCGTGCTGGTGGTCGCGGAACCCATCGACAAAGCCTATGAGGTCCTTCGCGAGGCCGGGCGTCGCAACCAACCCCTACCCAGTTTTCAGTGCAGTACGGCGGTGAAGTCGAGCTACGGGGGCGGCTCCGGGCTCCACCTTCGCGAAGCCTTAAGCGTGAGCCTGTTCGCGGCCCCCGACCGATTCAGTGAGCGCATTTACCTGGCCGACGAGCACGACGGCGGACGCCCCCTGAGCGACGGCCGAACCGCCGAAGTGCGGTTCAGCGTGGGGCGCGACGACGGCATCGTCCCCCAAGAGCGCGGGGCCGTGCTGGGCAAGCACTTTTTTGAATCCTACGCCGACGGGAACCTCGACCTTTACCGGAGTAGCATTGAGCTGCCGCGGCTTGCTACGGTACCCATTCCCTCCCCGCTGGCCTGGGATGCCGAGTTGCAGTACCGTGCGCGGGTGGTCCAGGCCGAGGCCAAGGGCAACGCGGTACACTGGACCGTCTCGGTCGCGCCGCGAACGGCTTCTGGAGCCCTGCTGCGCGGTACCCTGGTCATCGAAGACAGCGCCTACACGGTGGTCCGTGCCGACCTGGAGCTTCCCGCCCAAAGTCTGGTTCGCTACACGCAGGTTCGCGTGCAGCAGTCCTACCGGTTCGCGGCGGGGCGTTCGGTGGTTTCGGCGCGGAATTTCGAACTAATCGACGCGGCAGGCGACACGGCGCGCACCCAGATCCTGCACGACGAATACGATTTCAACGGCCAACTCCGACCCAAAGACCTCGGGCTTGCGGCCGTGGCCTACGACGAAAACGCCTTCGACGCCAGCCCAACCGACTGGGCCGCCGCCCGCAAAATCGCCCTGGATCCGGGCGAATCGCGCCACATCACCTACCAAGACAGCCTGACCTTGTTCTACGATTCGGACAGCTACAAGGACAGTGTCGACGCCGTGTACAACAAATTTCACTGGTGGGAGCCCCTGGTTTCCGGGGTTGGATTCCGCTCCAGCAAAAAAGGGGTTGAGTGGTTTGTGCTTCCTGTAGTCGCCCAAATGCGCTTTTTTGGCGTCGGCGGCTACCGCCACAACCTGGGCGGAAGCTTTGCGCGGACGTTTCCGGACCGCCGCCGTCTGGACGTGGAAGGCAACCTCGACTACGGCGTGGTCAACCGAGACGTCCGCGGCGATCTGAGCTTGAGCTACCTCTACAATCCGCGCAACTTTGGCCTGCTGCGGGTCGAGCTGGGCGACAACTACACGTTTGTCAACACCTACGAACCCATCTTGGGCACCTTTGCCCGCGGAAACTACGTGCGAAAAACGTTTTTTCAGGGTTCGCACCGAATGGAGCTGACCAACGGACTGTACCTGCGGACGTCCTTTGATTTTTCGCGCCGCGAGGCCATAACCGGGCTCAAGCTCGAGGACTGGTCCAACCAGCTGTTTGGCGAACTCAACGACCCCACGCCGTTTAGAACCTACACGATTGCCTTGGTAGGCGCCGACCTGAGCTACACCCCCGGGCAGCGCTACGTCATGAAGGGGCCGCGCAAAATTGCGCTTGGCAGCACCTGGCCCACCTTTACGCTGCAGGCCAAGCAGGGCATTCCCGGCCTGCTCGGAGGCATGGTGAACTTCACGTCGCTCCGACTCAACGCCAAGGACTTCCGGCAGTCGCGCTTTTGGGGCACCACGAATTGGAACCTCGGCGTCGGTACCTTCCTCGCCAAGGAACTGGACTCGATTCGCTTCATTGAGCACCGCTTTTTTCGGGGGTCGGACCAGCTGCTGCTCAGCAACCCCACGGCCAGCATGCAGGCCCTGGACTCGACCTACCACACCGCGCGTCCCTGGGCCGAGGCCTATTTTATTCACCACTTTGACCGCTCCCTGCTCGACCGCGTGCCCCTGGTTCGCGCCCTGCATCTGGTGCCGGTGGTGGGGGGCGGAATGCTGTACGTCGCCGAGGCCAAGGTTTTTCACGCCGAAGTGTACGGCGGACTCGAGCTGCCCTTCCGACTGTGGGACCAGCGCATGCGCGTTGGCGCCTACCGCGTTTGGACCGACCAAGGAAATCCGGTTATTCCCGGATTTCGGCTCAAGCTCGGGGTTGATTTTTACGACAGCTACCAAGGCCGATGGTCGTATTAACCCGTAACAAGTAACCAGCAACCAAGCACTATGATTCGTTCCTTCTTTTTTGCCGCCCTCGCGCTGGCTGCGACGGCCAAGGCCCAGTCCGTTTACCGAGTTGACCTCACGGCCGACGGAGCCACTGTGGCGCACACGGGCTTTGCGGCCCCCGACGCGAACCCAGCTGACGGGTTTTCGGCGACCTACCACCTGCCCAAGACGGTGCCCGGCACCTACGCCACCCTCGACTACGGGCGGTACGTGACGGACTTTACGGCCACAGACGCCCAAGGCAAGGCCTTGAAGGTCAAAAAAATGGGGAACAACAGCTGGAAGGTCAGCGGCACCTCAGCCCCCGTCGCCGTGCGCTACAGCGTGGCCAGCATCATGGAGCTCGAAGTCAAAAAGAACAAGATTTTTGAGCCCGCGAGCACCTTCCACGACGACCAAAAGGGTTCCGTGCTGAACGGCGGCGGCGTGTACGGATTCTGGACCGGCCAAGAGCGCGGATCGGTGCGCGTAGACCTGGGCACCCCGGCCGGATGGTTCGCGGCTACTTCGCTCGATGGCGAAGCGGGCAACGGACGCACCCTACTGCGCGCCGACAGCTACCACGCGCTGCTCGACAACCCCGTGCTGCTGACCAAGCCGGACACGGCCGGATTTTGGGTTGCCAACACCCGCGTGACCATTGCGGTCCTGGACCTCAACGGAACCCCACGCGCAGCGGACTTCAAGCGCGAGCTCGAGGCCGATATGGCCGCGGTCGCGCGCTTCCTGCCCCAGCTGCCGGTGGACCGCTACACCTTTTTGACGATGGTGGGCGACTTCCGTTGGGCCGGCGACATTTTGTTCAGCGGAAAACCCAGCCTTGGCGGCATCATCAAGGTGGCCAAATCCTTGGGGAGCCAAGGTTTTGGCGCGCTGGAGCACAATACCTCGTCGGTGTACTACCTCGGCGACTTTGGAACCGGCGAGCGCATGCCCAAGGAGCTCCGCGTCGAAAAGCAGCTTCTGGACGCCGCCGTTCACGAGTTCATGCACATCATCACGCCGCTGGGCCTGCATGCTCCGGCGATCCACGACTTTGACTACGCCAATCCCAGCATGAGCCAGCACCTCTGGCTCTACGAGGGCGTGACCGAGTACTTTGCGCAACTGATTCGCTACCAGGGCGGACGCCTCAGCGAAAAGGAGTACCTCGACGCGATGCGCGGCAAAATCGTTCAGGGCGAGAAGTTTCCCAACAGCAAGTTCAGCTTCACCGAAATGTCGCGAAACGTGCTCGACAAGCCCTACAAAGACGCCTACCTGCACGTGTACGACCGCGGAGCCGTGATGGCCTGGCTGATCGACGCCCGGATTCGCGGTGCGCACGAAGGCCAGAAGTCCCTGATCGACGTCATTATGGCGCTGCACACGCAGTACGGTCCGAGCCGCCCCTTCGACGAGGCCGGGTTCTTTGACGCCTTCTGCGAAGTGGCCGAAACCCCGGGGCTGCGCGAGTTTTTTGCGCGCCACGTCGAAGGCCGGGAGCCGCTTCCCTACGCCGAGGCCCTGAAGCTCGTCGGCCTGGACTACGCCGCAGAGGGCAGCGAAGTAAAAACGCTCAACCCGGTTGAAGCGGGTAAAAACGACCTAAAGGTTTCGGTCGAAAACATGGGGATGACCCGTGTGGTGAAAAAGGTGGGGCCCAACGAGTGGGCCGGGCTCAAGGTGGGCGACGAAGTTTCGATGACGGAATTGGTCGCGGCCCGAAACGAGGCGGTCGACGGAGTCATGAAGTTGCCCGTCACCCGCGGCAGCGAGCGCGTGGTGCTCGACGTTCCGGTCAAAACCGAAACCGTGGCACGCCCGCACCACCTCAAGGTGGCCAACGACGCGCTTTGGAAGGGCTTTAGCACAAGGCCGTAGCGAGCAACCAGTTACTAGCAACTAGTTACTGGCTAGGCCCATACCACCTTCTCGACCTTGGCCGCCAGGCCGTGCACCAAGTCGTGGTAGAAGGCCTCAACCTGATTGCGCTTGATTTTCAAACTGGGCGTGATGAAGCCGTTGTCGATTTCCCAGCGCTCTCGGACCACGATGAGCTGAGCAATCCGCTCGTGCTGGGGTAGTTCGCGGTTCACGGATTCCAGCAGCTGCTGCAGGCGGTGTTCGACCGCCTCGCGGGCTTGAGTCAGGGCATGCTCGGTCAGCACCGCCAGCGCCACGGGCTGCGGAAGGTTAACGCCAAACAAGCAAACCTGCTCGACTTCGTCGGCCTCCATGATGCGGCCCTCGATGGGCGCGGGGGCCACGTACTTGCCCTTGGCGGTCTTGAAGATGTCTTTGATGCGGCCGGTGATAAACAGGTAGCCGTCGGCGTCAAAGCGTCCAACGTCGCCGGTGTGCAGCGCGCCGCCGCGAAAGAGCTCGGCGGTCAGCTCGGGTTCGCGGTAGTAGCCCAGCGTGTTGGTCGGGCTTTCAAGCAAAATTTCGTCGCCGTCGCCCAAAAAGACGCGGGTTCCGCTAAACGGCTGGCCGACGCTGCCCACGCGCACCTTGCCGCGGAAGTTGACCGTCGTGATGCCCAGGTTTTCGGTCATGCCGTACACCTCTTGAATCACGATGCCCAGCGACGCGAACTCGTCGATCAGGCTGGCGCGAATGGGGGCCGCCCCGCTGAGCACGAGCCGCGCCCGTGAAAGGCCGAGCTTCTTGCGCAGTACGGGGGCCAGGGCCCGGCGGAGCCAGGCCGCAGGCAGCTTTCGGTGCAGGTTTTCGGCGAACTTTTCCCAGATGCGCGGAACCGCCAAAAAGACGGTCGGCTGCGCCCGCTCCAGGTCCGCCGCAAACGTTTCAAGCGACTGCACAAAGTGTACCCTGCCCGTTAGGTAGACGCCGGCGGCCGAAATAATCATGCGCTCCGCCACGTGGCACAGCGGCAGGTAGCTCAAAAACACCTCTTGGTGCAGGAAGTCAAACTGCGTTAAAATGATGCGAAACGCTTCCTGGAAGTTGCGGTAGCTGTGCATCACGCCCTTGGGCATTCCGGTGGTGCCCGAGGTGTAAATGACCGTCATCAGGTCGTCGGCGTGCAGCGTCGGCAGCGCCGCGTCGGAGTCGCCGAGCGCGCAGACTTCGTCCCAGCTTCGGTCGCCCTCCAGCTGGTGGTCGGGCGTGGTCACCACCTCGATTCCGTGCGGAACGCAGTCCCGGTAGCGCGCGACGTCGTCGAGCTTGCCCAGCACGACCACTTTGGACTCGGAGTGTTCGAGCACCGCCCGCGCGGTGGGCGCATCAATCGTCGGATAAATGGGCACCGAGACCGCTCCGGCCAGCGAAACCCCGTAGTCGTCAATCAGCCAGTGGGCCGAATTCT
>JACCDL010974385.1_pt1 | contig 26846 bp, 26 predicted proteins | sample 7441931 | NCBI WGS metagenome assembly JACCDL01 (sample SAMN15323437, study PRJNA562643) | freshwater metagenome | isolation source: river surface water | place: USA:Blue River Watershed | collected 2017-08-16 | reverse complement strand
GTCAGCACAGACTTCTTCGGTGATTTCAATGTTTGCTGCGCGAAGTGCAGCAAAACCCTTGCCTGCAACTTTTGAGTCAGGGTCGGCGATGGCGGATACAACGTGTGTGATTCCTGCGGCAATGATTGCTTCTGTGCACGGACCAGTGCGGCCGGTGTGTGAACACGGTTCAAGCGTTGTGTAGAGAGTGGCTCCGACAGTGGAATCACCTGCTGCGGCTGCAGATTGCAGAGCGACAATCTCTGCGTGGGCATTTCCAGGAGATTGTGTGGCGCCTTCGTGTATCGCGCCATTTGTACAAACAAGGACAGCACCCACCCACGGATTGGGACGCGCGTGCAAACGCGCTGTCTCAGCCATATGCATGGCACGGCGCATGAGCGCCTCGTGGTTAGTCATGTTGTGTCCTTGCTCCCATCCGGACTATGACCGTCGGCCTCAGAATTTCACTGAGTCGGCCTCACCACCGAGGTGATGAGGTTCGCGGGCTGTAACCGCCGGTTGGGACTTTCACCCGACCCTGCAAGGGGTGTTTTGAATATGTACTGCTCAGCCGAAACTGAACGCCTTCAGGCTATGCGGGTGGGTACTTGGCCAACAACCCGAGATTGTGGCGCCACAGACTGAAAATCTCAGCCACTTTTTCTGGACTATCCATGTCAATGAGCGGGGCAAATATCACGACGCCAATGCCAATTGCCGTTGCTTGCACGGCAGCTACTTGAGCAATTGAGGGAGATAAGCCATCAACCTCAATGAATCTTTGAGAGAGGGCAGTGATAATCGGCATCTCATGAAGAACATTTCGCGGATTGGCTCCTTCAAGGTCCAACCAGATGGCAAGGCGAATCGCCAACTGAATATCGGGATTCATCGGGTCGATTGCTTGTTGACCTGGAGCAACATCAGCAACTTTGGCCGCTGCCTGCTCCACAAGCTGACGCGTCGCAGCAATAAGAAGATCGTTCTTCGACCCGAACCACGTGTGGACAAAACCGTGGTTCACATCCGCAACAGTCGCGATCTCACGAACGCCCACCTCTGAGAAGGGCCGTTCACGAATGAGTTGGATGGTCGCGTCGACCAGGCGTTGTTCGCCCTCAGCCCGAGTAATGGGGGAACGCCGTTTTGGTTTCGCGGGAGTCGAGTTCTTGACCATAGGTATGTGACTTGACTGTACAAGGTTCATCTCTGCTGTGTGAAGTCTTTGACTGTTGGCGAGGAGTTCCAGACTGTTATTTTCTTTTTATGAAATCACTGCAGAGCCTTCGTCGAATCTTTCTAGCGACCTCGATTCTTGGTGTCAGCACTTTTGCTGCTGCTGTCCCAGTCGTCATGGAAGCGAGCCCCGTGGTGGCGTCGGCACCGCCGACCTATGCGTATCTCTCATCCGAGAATGGCCACTTCATGCACGTGGTGAATACCTCGACCCAAACATGGGGAACCTCGGTAGGAGATTTCTCTAATCAGAACAACTGGCGTTGTAACCGATTGACAAACACGGTGAACAACGCAGGCACCAAGGTCTACAACGTCAATGCATGCCAGTTGAGTCAGGCCGCCGCGGTAGACACCGCAACAGGAACTTTCTCGTTGTTGCCATTCTCGGGAACTGCAATGAAGGTGAGCCAGGACGATCAGTACATGTATGTCGTCACGGCGTATTACCGATTCAAATACAAATTGTCGGACAACTCCGTTGTGTGGCAAGTGCTGTCTCCCGGATATCGCCCATGGGCAACGCAGTACGCATTCGCCATGGCACAAGATGACTCGAAGTTGTATGTGCCGATGCAAGACGTCTATCAGAATGTTGGCGTCTTAGATGCTGCAACGGGAAACACTCTCACTTCGATCAGTAACGCTGCATGGAGCAGTCCTTCGTGGACAGTTGCATCTCCAGTCGGAAACAACATTTTCGTAGGAGTGAGCACGGGCATCGCCGTTATTGACTCATCAACAGACACATACACACGTTTGATTCCAGTGGGTGCTGCTGCGCCGGCAGCGGTGAGTGCAGATGGAAACTTCCTGTATGTCTCGAACGGAAGCAACATCAAAAAAGTCCGAGTATCAGATGGCACTGTTCTTGATACATACTCCGTTGGTTGTGGCGAAGGTGGAGTGGCTCTCACTCCTGACGGTGATTATCTCTACGCAGTCACAGGTAGTGGAGTCAGCATTATTCGATTGAGTGATGGCAATATCTCCACTTTGTCCTATCCATTAACCACTCCGAATACGTCAGTGGGTCGCACCATTGTGATGGCAACCCGAATCCAAGCACCATCAATTTCACTGTCGCGGTCATCTGCAACTGCAAATGTTGACAACGCAGTCAGCGGTTTGTATTCCATTTCAAATACTGGTGGAACGCCAACCTCGTATTCCATTAGTCCATCGACATTGGCAGCGGGACTTAGCTTCTCGACTTCGACTGGTCTCATTACGGGAACGCCAACTGCGACCCGTGCGGCAACGACGTACACCATTACTGCAACAAATGGTGGTGGCAGTTCATCAGGCACATTCTCATTGACAGTGACGGATCCCCCTGATGCGCCAACGCCCACATTCTCAACAACAACTTCGACTGCAGATGGTTTTACATTTGCAATCTCGAACTACTCCAATAGCTACACATACGCTGTCACCGCAACGAATGGAGCAACGGCTGTCCATTCAGCGGGCAATGTGACTGTCTCTGGCTTGACTGCGTCTGGAACGTCGACAGTCACGGTCACTGCATCTCGCACTGGTTACAGACCAACGAGCGCTACAGCAAGTGGGCGTGCACTTGACGCCACAACGACCACTACTACGACAATTGCATCGGGTGGCGCTGGTGCCTCTGGTACGGGCTCAGGTTCATCTGGTGGTGGGGCAACCGTTGCATCATCAACATCAACAACATCTGTTCCGAAGTCAACGACAACTACAACGACAATTCCTGCACCGGATGCTCCTGAAGCAGCTCCCGGGTCCGGCGCGATGGTTATTGATGGCAAAGAAATCACGGCCACTGTCACGCGTGCGAATAACCGCGTCACCGTTGGTGCTGGCGGCGTGAACGTCACGTTCAATGGCATTAGTCGAGATGGAACAATTCTTCCGTTAGATGGCGATGGAAACCTTCGAGTGACTGGTGGCGATTCCGTCTCTGTTGAAGGAACAGGTTTTGCAGCAAATCAAGATGTTGAAGTGTGGATGTTCTCGACACCTCAATTGCTTGCGACAATCAAAGCCGACTCCAGCGGGAAGGTCCTGGAGAACATCAAGTTGTCCACCATGTTGCAAGAAGGCAGCCATCGATTTGTTGTAGATGGCAAGAGCGCTGCGGGAGCGGAAGCTTTGGTGACGTTGGGCGTCATTGTTGGATATGAATCGGCAGGACTTTCCACCACCGGAAAGTTGTTGATTTCGCTTCCAATTGCTCTAGCGATTATCGTCGGTCTGGTGATTCCAACCACCTTGCGCCGCCGAAAGAAAACTGGACGTGGCTAAAGGTTTTGGCTTTCGCCGTAAATCAAACTCAGGCGAAGACGGGGCTGGTTGGATTTACGCCGACTTATTCCTCGCGCTCATGATTGTGGGTCTTGGTTCTGCGGCAGTGACGACATCACCTGCATCTGGATCACCACAGGCAACCGCACCAAAGGCGTTCCAACTCAGCTGTGCTGAGTTCGCGGTGCGTGTTCCCGGAAACATCACCACGGGTGGTGCAGCTATCGAGTCTGCAGTTGCTGCAGAAATTGCGAAGCGTGGCTGGTCACCTGATTCGTCTAAGCCGGGACTCGTCATTGTGATGGGTGGATTCAGCGGATCTGAATCTCCTGGTGCTGGTGATGGTCGTGCTCAAGCAATTCTCGGTCGCCTTCGTGCGAGCACTCCTCTTTTGCAACAGGTAGAAATGCGCACCGCAGGTGCCCGTTCGGTCCATGTCAATGGCGTCAACACCACAGTCGGTGGAGCTGGTTCATTCCTCATGGTCACCTATCTGTTGTTTAATGGCCCACAACTTTCTGAAGACTGCACCCGTTAGGAACTCTCCATGCCTTTGTCCGCATCCGCACACGCCGACGCTGTTGAAGCCGTTGACCAATGGCTAGCCATCACAAAGCAAACCGATTCATTGGGTGCTAGCGCCAGCATGTTTGTTGAAGACCTGCGTAATCATCGCAATCAGCGCGAATGGTCGAAAGTGAACGTCGAGCAGATCCTGCCGTTCCGCTCTGAGACGCCTCGTCTCCTCATGGTGATTCGTGCCGGCGCAATGTTCCTGCCAATTCTTCTCACGTGGCTTGCACTCTCTCAAGTCATCGGGCCGTTCTCTCTTTACTTGCAGAATCAACAATCAAGTGCGAACTTCTTGTGGTTCTGGCAACAGAACCCAGGTCATTCATTCGCTGAAATCTGGTCATTGAGTCACGTTGCACTCACTGACGCAGCTGTACTTGCCTTCCTCACTGTTCTTGCAATGCGCATTACTTGGTGGGAAACATCACGTGCAGAGCGCACCGAATCAACGTACGCGGCAATGCTGTCAGCGCTTGAGTTCTACTTCGTCTCTGCGCGCGATAACTGAGCCAACGCCACAACACCAGCGAGCACAAAAAGTGCTCCGACAAATCGTGCTGTTGTTAATTGCTCGTTGAGTGCAAGTACCCCAACGGCAATGGACACCACGGGTTCGATGGTGCTGAACACTGCAGCTTCTCCTGGACCAATGCGTGAAACACCTGCGAAAAAGAATCCCATCGCAATCACTGTGGAGACAATCCCCGCCGCCATTACAGCGAGCCACCCTGTGCCGTCTTGAGGCAACGAGGGGCGAAGTATTGCCAGCAACAGTAGATGTGCCGTGGCGGCACCCACCATCACATAAATGAGTGAAACGAATGCTCCGGCTTCCCCAACGATCTTGCTGCTGATGAGGATGTATCCGGTGTACCAAGTGGATGCACCGAACATCAGTGCAACACCCAGCCATGAACCCGATGCCACTTGACCTGCGGTGAGCGCGGTTCCGACCACAGCAATGACGAGACAAACAGCCATCTGCGCACTAGGTCGATGTTTGAAGACAAGCCAACTTGCCAGCACAACGAACACTGGATACGTGTAAAAGATGACTGTTGCAAGGCTGGTGTCGATTCGTTCAACACCAAAGAAAAAGAACGTGGCCTGTGGTGCATATCCAATTGCGCCCAAGAGAAATAGCTGAATGCCCAGTTTTCGATTCGGCTTTGGTGCATCCGTCTTGCGAAAACGATGAATAACGAGCAGCAAAATCGATGCAAATGTGAAACGGACGGCAAGCATTCCTAGAGGTTCTGTGCCGTGGTCATAGGCAATGCGTGCAAACCAAGGAAGAAGTCCAAATGCGGCACCACTAATCAGAATGAAGAAGATGCCCATTGGCAAACGCTAATCGCCGGAGTTTTCATCCTTTGTCATTTGTGCAGCAATTGCGCGATCTCGTTTGATCACATTACGAATCAACACTGTTGCAACGACACCGACACCCGCAAGCATCACCACAAAGGTGAGAATTTGAAGAGAGCCTCCACGATCGCCTGCTTGCTGAGGAGCTTTCCCGCAGCCGGGTTTCGGGAGAAATCCAATGCACTCAGAGGGTTCGTTATCCAAGTCATACACATATGTCGAATCTGGCGATGGTGGGACCGTGGTGTCGGTGGAATCTGATGCAAATGCAGCAGTTGTTCCGAATGGTGCGATGGTGAGAAAAACGGCACAGGCGAGAGAAGCGAATCGGGGCATAAGGACATCGTCACACGCGAACTAGGGTTTAACAAATCATGAGCGTCAATCACACCGCAGGTCATCACGATGTCGTTTTAGTCGTTGATTTTGGTGCTCAATACGCCCAACTCATCGCCCGTCGTGTTCGTGAAGCCCAGGTGTACTCAGAGATCGTTCCTCACCGAATCACAGCCGATGAAGTCCGCGCAAAGGCACCTAAGGCCATCATTCTTTCTGGTGGCCCAAAGAGTGTTCACGTTGAAGGCGCACCAATTCTTGATCCCGCGATCTATGACATGGGCATTCCTATCTTGGGTATTTGCTACGGGTGTCAGTTAGTTGCTCAACAACTTGGCGGTGTTGTCGCCCGAGGTGGCCGCGGTGAATATGGTCGCGCCACATTGACCCGCAACGGAGACTCGCAACTTCTTCCGACGAATGCTCCTGCATCACTCGATGTGTGGATGAGTCACTTTGATTTTGTCAGTGAGTTGCCACAGGGCTTCATCACAACAGGAGCAACGCCTGACGCTCCGAATGCAATTATCGAAAACAATGCACGCCGCATTTATGGCGTGCAGTATCACCCTGAAGTCGTGCACTCCACCCATGGCCAAGATGTGCTGGTGCGATTCCTCGTGGACGTCGCGGGGTGCCGTCAGGACTGGACAATGGCAAACATTGTGGAGGACCAGATTGCCGCTATTCGTGAACAAGTGGGTACAGAACGTGCCATTTGCGGTTTGTCAGGTGGCGTTGATTCGTCAGTGGCTGCTGCGCTTGTTCACCGTGCAATCGGTTCACAACTGACATGTGTCTATGTCGACACCGGGTTAATGCGTCGGGGTGAGAGCGAACAAGTTGTCGAAACATTCCGACGCAGTATGGGCATTGAACTCATTCATGTCGACGCGGGTGATCGCTTCTTTGAAAAGTTGAAGGGCATCACCGAGCCTGAAGCAAAGCGCAAAGCAATTGGCGAGTTGTTTGTTCGCATCTTCGAAGAGCACACCGGCGGCATTACGGATGCAAAGTTCCTCGTACAAGGCACCTTGTACCCCGACATTGTCGAGAGTGGTGGACACGACGGAACTGCAGCAGTCATCAAGAGCCATCACAACGTTGGTGGTTTGCCCGACGACATGGAATTGCAATTGTGTGAGCCGCTTCGCGCTCTCTTCAAAGATGAAGTACGCAAAGTGGGCATCGAAGTAGGACTGTCCGACGACATCGTGTGGCGCCAGCCATTCCCAGGCCCTGGACTGGGTGTGCGCATCATTGGTGAAGTCACGCCCGACAAGGTCGCAACATTGCAACATGCCGACGAGATTGTGCGACATGAAGTGAAGGCGGCTGGTCTTGAGCGCGAGATCTGGCAGTCCTTTGCGGTGCTGGCTGATATTCGCAGTGTGGGCGTGATGGGGGACGAGCGCACATATGGTCGGCCGATCATCATCCGGGCTGTCACGAGTGACGATGCCATGACGGCGGACTGGGCGCGGTTGCCATATGACTTGCTCGAGAAGATGTCGAACCGCATCATCAATGAGGTGCCGGGCATCAACCGCGTGGTCTATGACGTGACGTCAAAGCCACCCGGAACCATTGAATGGGAATAGCCCTCGGGGCCTTTCCAGAGGTTATTTCCTTTATTTCATAAGGGTTTGCGGACCAGCGACCCATGAGTTTTGGGGGACACAACTACCCTGAAGGGGTCATGTTTTCGACCCGCCGACCCCGGAGACCCTTGTGGTCCGCAGTCACTGCGTTGATTCTGACGACCACTCTTCTTTCGCCCGTGGTGATGCCAGGGAACGCCTCGGCTGACTCCATCGACGAGAAGCGGGCCCAAGCGGCAGCCATCGCCGACCAACTGGAGCGACTGACCGAGCAGATGGACATGCTGGGCGAGGACTACGCCGAGGCATTGCAGTCGCAAGCCGACCTCTCGGTGGAGATCAAACAAGCACAGGCCGATGTCGCCGCGGCGGAAGCCAAGCTGGCCGAAATGCGCGGCACTCTCTACAGCTCAGCGGTCACGCAGTTCATGCACGGTGGACGTAACTCAACATTGACGAATCTCTTCGCGTCTGCTGGTGGCGTACAGGATGCATTGCAGCGCAGTCAGTTGACCTCAATCGCAATGAACCAAGGTTCGTTGACAACCGACTCACTTGATGCAACTGCAACGGAACTCAGCAAGAAGAAGACATTGCTGGAGAAAAAGCGTCGTCAGGCAGAATCTGTTGCTGTAGACGTAAAAAATCGTCAAGGCGCTGCTGAGTCCCTTGCAGAGAAGTACATGCAACTTCAGTCATCTGTTCAAGGAGATTTGGTTGATCTTTTGCGCGAAGAGCGTCAACGTCGTGAAGCCGAAGCTCTTGCTGAATCAAAACGAGAAGCAGCTGGTTATAAGAGCAAGTACTCAGCGCTGCAGAAGAAATACGGAAACATTCCTTCTGTCTCGGCACGTGCACAAACTGCGGTGCGTGCTGCCCTGAGCCAACTAGGTGTTCCGTATCGCTATGGACAAAGTTCTCCAGGTCGTGCATTCGACTGCTCTGGTCTCACGACCTACGCATGGGGCAAAGCAGGCGTTGGTCTTCCTCGTAACTCACGTCGTCAGTACAACGCACTCACGAAGATTCCAAAACAAATGGCTCAGGCGGGTGACCTCATCTTCACCGGTTCACCAATCCACCACGTCGGTATTTACTTGGGCAATGGCACCATGGTGCATGCTCCGCAGACAGGTGACGTCGTGAAGATCGGACCAATTCGTTGGTGGAAGGTGGTCGGCGTCGTCCGACCTCGCTAAGTCGCACTACGGTCAATGCCTATGCAAGGCATCGACGAACAGCGTGTAGAGCAGTGGCTGAACGCCAATATTGAAGGGGCGCAGGGCCCATATGAATATCACCTCATTGCTGGTGGTCGTAGCAACATCACGTTTCGAGTCGTCGACGCCAATGGCATGCAAATGGTGCTTCGTCGTCCACCCATGGGTCACGTCCTCGCAACAGCGCATGACATGGCTCGCGAACATCGACTGATCACTGCGGTCGGCGCATCAAATGTTCCTGTTCCTCGCACTCTTGGTTTGTGCACGGATGTTGAGGTGAACGGCGCGCCGTTCTATGTGATGGCGTTTGTTCCTGGCATCGTGCTTGATAGTCCTGAAAAAGGAAATCTTCTGCCAGTGGGTCTACGTCAGCAAGCGTCCGAAGATCTCATTGATGTTCTTGCAGATTTACATGCAGTCGATGTTGATGCTGTGGGGCTTGGAGACCTTGCGAAACGTGACGGGTATGTCGAACGGCAGGTGAAGCGTTGGTCAACGCAGTGGCAGAACTCCAAGACTCGTGATTTGTCAGCCGTTGATGAAGTTGCATCGTTGTTGGGGAACAACATCCCCGTGCAACAAGGCGTCTCCATTGCGCATGGTGACTATCGCTTCGGAAACTGCTTGACCGATGTTGAAAATGGTCGCATTGCTGCGGTACTCGACTGGGAGTTGTGCACATTGGGTGATCCATTGGCAGACCTTGGCTACGTCGGTATCTATTGGACCGACCCTGGTATGCCAAACATGCGCGGAACTGATCCGTCGGGTATTGAAGGTTTCCCCACGTTCGATCACCTTGTGGAGCGATATGCAAAGCGCACGGGCCATGACTGTTCGAACATTGGGTATTACAAAGCATTCGCCAGTTTCCGTCTTGCTGTGATTTGTGAAGGTGTGTATGCGCGTTACTTGCACGGTGCGATGGGTGATCAGCAGATTGATCTCGAACCAATGAAGCTCACAGTGGAAACACTTGCTGAATCCGCATTAACCGCAATTAAGGAATAACGACTATGGCTCTTAATGGTTGGGAAAAAGGTTCGTTTACTGCGGCAACATTGACGCGCGATACGTATCGCAAGGGAAGTGGACCCGTTGTCATCGTGGTTCACGAGATTCCCGGCATTACTCCTGCTGTCGAGCGCTTCGCAAATGATGTTGTGGATGCAGGTTTCACTGTGGTGATGCCAAATCTTGTTGGCACAGCAGGTCAAACCGTGTCAGGGAAATACATCGCTTCTTCGATGTTGAAAGTGTGCATCTCAAAAGAGTTCACAAACATGGCATTGCAAAAGACTTCGCCGATTATTTCCTGGCTTCGTGCACTCGCTCGCTCCTTGCATGCAGAAGTGGGCGGTAAAGGTGTTGGTGCAGTGGGGATGTGCTTCTCGGGTGGTTTTGCTCTGGGCATGATGGTGGACGACATCATGATTGCGCCCGTTCTCTCGCAACCATCAATGCCATTCACCGTTGGTAAGACGCGTGGCGCTGATCTCAACCTTTCGCCTGACGACGCAGTTGTTGTTGCGCAACGAGCCGCTGATGGCTGTCAGGTGCTCGGGCTTCGCTTCACGCAGGACAAATTGGTCGGCACACGATTTGATTCACTACGGGACCTGCTTGGCGATGCGTTTATTGCCATTGAGTTGCCGTCGCAATCCCCAAAGGATCACAGCGTTCTAACTGAACAGCGCGACGAAGACAGCGTGCAACGAGTTTTGGAATTCTTCAAAGAAAAACTGCACTAACTGCAGCTAGCGCGGTCCGCCGTCGACATTGAGCAACATGCCGGTGGTGTAACTGCTTGCATCACTTGCGAGATACAAAGCAGCACCAACTATTTCGTGTGGCTGTCCACCACGCTGCAATGAATATGCAGTCTTTGCACGTGCATTGAACTGTTCCATATCCCAGGCTTTGGAGATGTCGGTGAGAAATGGTCCGGGAACAATGCAGTTCACACGTACGCGAGGACCATACGTGCGCGCCAAACCGATTGTCAGCGTGTTGATGGCTGCTTTGGCAGCACCGTAGATCACTTCATTGGGAGACGGACGTTGGCTGGAGGTGGAGGAGACATTGATAATTGCCCCACCATGAATGACGCCCTCGGTGTCGGGTGTGGTCATGTGAGTGCCAAGAAGTGTGGAGAGGCGAAATGGACCCTTGAGATTGACGCCTAAGACTTTGTCGTAGAGATCTTCGGTGACTTCAACGAGTGATGAGTACAAGGGAGACATTCCCGCGTTGTTCACAAGAATGTCGATGCGCCCGAATTCCGCAATTGCAACTTCGGCAAGTCGACCCGCGTCATCCCACGATGCTGCGTGATAGCCAACGGCAAGTGCACTACGTCCCAGTGCACGCACTTCTTGCGCGACCTCTTCGCAATTTTCCACTTTGCGACTAGCGATGACGATGTTTGCGCCGTGCTCGGCAAAAGCCAACGCCATCTCGCGACCGAGGCCGCGACTACCGCCCGTGATAATCGCCGTACGGCCCTCTAATGAGAACAAAACTTTTTTTGTCATGAGTTGACCTTTGCTGTGTATTCAGGATGAGCAAACGATGCAACCATACGCTCAAAATCGGAACCCTTTGACATGAGGAAGTGGCGCGCAAGAAGTCCCTTTGCAGCTTTCGCATTGTGTCCACCCACAATTCCGCCGGTACGAGATACCAAGTCAACGCGAACCAAGGTGTCGATACGTGACCAATCGAATGCAGCGCGGTGCTCTTGTGGCAAGAGGTCAATCACAGTGGATTTTTTTGTGTGAGACAAGAGGGCATCAGTCAGGTCATCGCGCCACCAATTTGACATCAGTCCGAAAGGCGCAACTCGTGCGCCCATCTTCAGGCGATAGTCGGGTAGCGGATCGTCGGCGCGCACGAGACCAGCAAATCCAGAAGGCACGATGATGTGCTTCGTGGCAGTGGTCCGGGCTGCGCCAGAAAATGTGGGCAAGTCGAGGTGGTCCCAGACAACTCCGGTGTAGCGCTGCCAGGCGGGAAGGCTGGGTGCACTGAGAAGAGAACGGTTGGCTTCCTGGGCACGAACGAGCAAGTCACCCTTGACCCCGAGGAGTTTGCCGTCGCCGCCTTTGAGGTCATTGAGGCTTTCTGCCACCTGCTCTCGGAAGTCGCCGAGAGCAGGGCCAAAGACCCCTGAGTGGCTGGTGAATTTCTGCTTCTTGTCTCCGCCGGTGGCCTTGCCTTCAGAAGGCGGCAACAAGAGAAAAAATGACGGTGCTCCCATGGTGAATTTTCCTCTCCTGCCTCCTACGCTAGGCACATGCGAGTACACGTAGATCCATCCAAGTGCCAGGGCCACAACCGCTGTTATGCATTGGCCCCCGAATTGTTCGACGTTGACGATCTTGGCAACGCATTCGAATTGAATGACGGTGTCGTGCCTGCAGGTCTTGAAGACAAAGCACGTCTTGCCGTTGCTAACTGCCCCGAGTTCGCAATCACAATTGAGGATTAAGCATCATGACTGACACCATCTACGGACCAGTAACCGATTGGGCGACAGACTTCGACCACGGTGCACCGGAATACAACAACAACATCCACCAAATTTGGGACGACCTCAAAGCAGCTGGTTGCCCTATCGCACACACAGAGCGTTACGGCGGTGTGTGGTTGCCACTCACTCACGATCTGGTGAAAGAGATTGCATACGACCCAACACGTTTCTCCAGCCTCACTCCTGTTGTTCAGCAGTTGAAGCCAAGCGAAGCACTTTTGGAAGATCCAGAAGCACTCGGCGCACCTATCGGACCAGTGCCACCAATTTCTTCTGACCCTCCATTCCACGCAGACGCTCGTCGCATTCTTTTGCCTGCTTTCTCGCCGAAGGTCATTGACCCATGGCGTTCAGAAGTCGAAGAGATCTGCAACAAGTTGATCGATGACATGGGTGATGCCGACGTCATTGACGCAGCAGTGCAGTACACACAGCACATTCCTGTTCTTGTGGTTGCTCAGATGGTCGGATTGCCACTGTCCGATGCTGACCGTTTCCGCGGTTGGGTCGACATGGTTCTTGGCGGTATCGGTGCAGAGCGAAGTGAAGAGCGCTTGGCGCAATTCATGGCAATGGATGAGTACCTCACCAAGCACATTGAAGATCACATCGAGAACCCACGTGATGACCTCACGACCTACTTGATCAACTCAGAGATCTTCGGACAGAAGTTGTCACCACGCCACGTGTTCGGCACCATCTTGTTGTTGATCATCGCTGGTATCGACACCACATGGAGCGGTATCGGTTCATCGTTGTGGCACCTTGCGTCGAACCCCATCGACCGTCGTCGTCTCGTCGAAAATCCCGGCAAGATTCCAATGGCCGTTGAAGAGTTCCTTCGCGCATACGCACCTGTCACGATGGCCCGCATGGTCACCGACGACATGGAATTCCATGGTGTGCAGATGAAGAAAGAAGACCGTGTTCTTCTTCCATTCCCTGCAGCAAACCGTGACGAGAAGCAGTTTGCAAACCCAGCAGTCGTTGACATCGAGCGCGAAGAAAACCGCCACGCGGCTTTCGGTCTCGGTATTCACCGTTGCATCGGTTCAAACCTTGCTCGTTTGGAAATGAACGTCGCTATCGAGGTCTTCCTCAAGCGTTTCCCTGACTTCGAGTTGGAAACAACCGAGCAAGTCACGTGGAGCACTGGCCAGGTACGTGGACCACGTAACTTGCCATTCCGCATCAAAGCTCGCGCATAACGCACGGGCTTTCTGCCCGCGACACAACCCGCACCTACACTGGCGGAGCCATGTCTGAGATTCACAACGCCTCTTCCGGGGGAAGCATCCCGCTCAACCCCGACCAAGAAGAGGCGGTGTATCACCCTGGCGGACCGTTGCTTGTGGTTGCGGGCGCAGGGTCTGGCAAAACACGTGTTCTGACGCAACGTATTGCGTGGCTAATCACTCAGGGAATTCACCCGCAGGAAATTCTGGCGATCACTTTCACCAATAAGGCCGCCGAAGAAATGCGTCATCGCGTGGAAGATCTTGTGGGCCCAGCTGCAAAGGCGATGTGGGTCACCACATTCCACAAAACGTGCGTGCGAATTTTGCGCCAACACGCAGAACTCATTGGGTACCCCAAGCAGTTCACGATTTACGATTCGCAGGATTCCAAGCGTCTCATTGGTTATGTCATTCGAGATATGGGTCTTGATGTCAAGAAGTACCCAGCAGGCGCTGCACAATCTCGCATCAGTTTGTGGAAGAACGAACTCGTGACAACTGCTCGTGCACACGACGGTGCGGAACACATCATCATGCGTCGCCACGCCGAGATCTATACGGAATATCAATCACGTCTGAAGCGCGCTGGTGCAATGGACTTCGATGATCTTTTGGTGAATGTTGTTCGCTTGTTTGAGGAACAACCAGAAATATTGCGTTTGTATCAACAACGCTTTAAGCACATCTTGATTGACGAATACCAGGACACCAACCAAGCACAGAATCGCATTGTGTTGTTGTTGGGTGAACTTCATAAGAACGTGTGCGTTGTGGGCGATAGCGATCAGAGCATCTATAAGTTCCGTGGCGCTGACCTTCGCAATATCGATCAGTTTGAAAGCGCTTTTGGTGAAGCCACAGTTGTTGTTCTTGCGCAGAATTATCGCAGTACGCAAACAATTCTTTCTGCTGCTAACGCTGTGATTTCGCAAAACGTTGGTCGCCGGCCGAAGGACTTGTGGACCTCTGCCGGACAAGGTGATCGCATCGTCCGATACTTCGCAGAAGATGAATACGACGAGTCATCGTGGGTTGCGAAGACCGCAAAAGAAACCCATGACACCGACGGTCGTTCATGGGGCGACATCGCAATCATGTATCGCACCAACGCGCAGAGCCGCGCAATGGAAGAAGCGTTCATGCGCTACAGCATTCCGTACAAGGTGGTGGGTGGCACCAAGTTCTATGACCGTCGCGAAATCAAAGATGCCATTGCCTATTTGAAGGCAGGTGCTAATCCGCTTGATGAAATCAGCATCAAGAGAGTGTTGAACGTGCCGAAGCGTGGCATCGGTGATACCAGCATCGGCAAACTCGATGCGTTTGCAGCTGCAGAAGGCGTTTCGTTTGTTGATGCAATGCGTCGTGCAGGCGAAGCGGGCGTTAGTGGCTCTGCAAGCAAGGGAATCACTTCTTTTGTGGCACTCATCGACATGATGCATGGTGCATTGGCAGATGGACCGTCTGCGTTGATTGAAATTGCCATGAACAACAGTGGCTATCTCAATGATCTTGAAAACGAAGATTCGGTGGAAGCTGCTGGACGGCTGGAAAACATTGAAGAACTCATTGGTTCCGCTGCTGAATACACCCAGGTGGAAGAGTTTCTTGAGCAGGTGGCCCTTGTTGCCGATACCGATGATCTTGACAATGAGAATCACATTGTTCTCATGACTCTGCACTCAGCAAAGGGTCTCGAATATCCCGTGGTGTTCCTTGTTGGCTGCGAAGAAGGAATCTTCCCTCATAGTCGTGCTCTGAATGATCCGACAGAGTTAGAAGAAGAACGTCGACTTGCGTATGTGGGTCTCACACGAGCTCGAGAGAAACTGTTTGTCTCGCATGCGTGGCATCGCATGTTGTTTGGTCAGTCGTCGTATAACCCGCCGTCACGTTTCTTGTCAGAGATTCCCGAAGAACTTTTCGATCGTCAAGGCAATGTCGATTCCGGCACCGATCATTCACGTGTGTATGGACGTTCGTCTTCCACCAGTAGTTGGGACGACGACTTGCCTTCGTATCGTCGCCGCGACGAAGAACCTGCGGGTCGCACCTACGGTGCACGTCGTGCTGAACGTGCAGTTCGCGCACCTTCCGAACCTCGCAACACGGATCATCTTGTTGACCTCAAGGTGGGCGATGATGTCGAGCACGCCGTGTTTGGTGAAGGTGTCGTCATCGAAATCAAGGGCACAGGAGACAAAGCGGAAGTGGCAGTGCGTTTCCGAGACCGTGGGACAAAGCACCTTGCATTGGCCTGGGCGCCTCTCAAAAAACTCTGACAAATACCCCGAGAGGGTCGGCGAGTAGTAGAAATAGAGCCATGAAGGCAGCCATCCTTATCGAGAGTCTCACTGGCAATACCTGGAAGGCAGGCGAGCGCATCGCCGCCAATCTCCAGCAGGAGAACTGGTCCATTACGGGCATTTCTCCGGTCAAGAATCCTGACCACAAGTCCATCCAGGATGCCGACATGGTCATCGTGGGCACATGGGTTCACGGACTTTTCGTTGTGGGTCAGTCGCCGTGGGGCATTGATGGATTGCGTGCATTGCCCGCCATGGCAGGCAAGAAGGCAGCAGCTTTTTGCACCTTCGCTCTGAACCCTGGTGGCTCACTTGATGTGATGACTCGCGAGCTCGAATATCGCGGCGCCGAAGTTATTGGTGGACTCGCGTTGCACCGCAGCAAACTCGCGGCTCACGCTGAAGAATTTGCAATCCGTCTGACTGATTCCACAGCCAGCAAGTAAAAAACCCTGTATTTACGGGGCAGTTGTGCTGGTGGCGCTGACGCCGCGTAAGTCAATGTAAAGAGTCTTTCGGTTTTCTACGATCGGACGAACATTGATCGGCTTCGTCAGTTGGTCAACGGAAAGAGTTCGACCATCGCAATCGGTGAATATGCGAGTGCCTTGCTTGTGGGTCACAAGACAACTGGCATCACGGTCCGCTGGGTAGCCGTAGTACGCACGCCATCCCTTGGCGATATCGGTGCCGGTGTGGTCAAGAACGATGGACCGAACGCCGTCGGGGCTCTTGAGGTCAGGGAACAAAAGGGGGCCATCTTCAGCCACGGCCTTCGCCATGGATTCCACTTTGCCCACTTCGAAGACCTTGTTGGCCACGCTGGAGGTAGGGGTGGCCCGGTCGTTGATGACCGTGGCAACAACCCACAACCCTGCAAAAAACACAACAAAGAAGGCAATTCCGCCCAAAACAGGCACAAGAGCCCGTGCCAAGGGGGACCGGAGGCGAGGAGTACGCATACCCCCCATTGTGGCGGGTTGGTACGGCAACACCTGTTCGGCGTAGGGTTTCCTTTCTGTGAAGCGCCCCTACCGAGTTGTTGTCGCCAAGCCTGGTCTCGATGGCCATGATCGTGGCGCGAAGACCATTACACGTGCATTGCGTGACCATGGTTTTGAAGTCATCTACACAGGTCTGCACCAGACCCCAGAGCAGATTGCAGAAACCGTTCTGCAAGAAGACGCCGATGCAGTCGGTCTCTCGCTTTTGTCTGGTGCACACAACACATTGTTCCCACGAACAATGGAAGAGCTTCGCAACCGCGACATGGGCGATGTGCTCGTGTTTGGCGGCGGCGTTATCCCCGATGCAGATGCGCGCGCACTTCGCGAGCAAGGCGTTGGAAACATCTTCGGCCCAGGTTCTTCATTGAAAGCCATTGCACAATGGCTTGAAGAAGCACTTGACGGTCGCGAATAGAAAGACATGGAGTAACTCATGGACCTTTTTGAGTATCAGGGCAAGCAGTACTTCGCCCGCTTCGACATCCCTGTGTCGAAGGGTGATGTTGCTGTCACTGTCGACCAGGCAGTTGCTGCCGCAGATGCAGCTGGTTATCCAGTTGTCGTCAAGGCGCAGGTGCAAGTGGGTGGACGTGGCAAGGCTGGCGGCATCAAGTTGGCAAACAATGCTGATGAAGTACGCACACACGCCGGAAACATCTTGGGCATGGACATCAAGGGTCATGTCGTCAAGCGCGTATGGGTAGAAAATGCAAGCGATATCGCTGAGGAGTACTACGCGTCATTCACACTTGACCGTGGCGCAAAGAAGCACCTCCTCATGTTGTCCAAAGAAGGTGGCGTGGAGATTGAAGAAGTTGCTGCATCAAACCCAGCAGCAATCCTCATGCTTCACATCGACCCAGTGGACGGTCTTTCTGCCGCAGGAGCAATGAAGGCTGCCGTTGACGCGAATATTCCTGAGAAGGCACAGCAAGGTGTTGCTGACATCTTGGTCAAGCTCTACCGCTGCTTCGTGGAAGGTGACTGCGACCTTGCAGAAATCAACCCACTGATCTTGAAGCCAACTGGCGAGGTGCATGCACTTGACGCGAAGGTCAGCCTTGATGCAAACGCAGACTTCCGTCATCCAGAGTGGGAAGAGTTCAAGGCAACAGAAGAACTCGATGCACGCGAACAGCTTGCTCGTGAAAAGGGCCTGCAGTACATCGGTCTTGACGGCACAGTGGGCATCATCGCCAACGGTGCGGGTCTTGCAATGAGCACACTCGACGTGGTGAACCAAGTCGGTGGCTCTGCTGCAAACTTCCTCGACATCGGTGGCGGCGCGAACGCTGACCTCATGGCAAGTGCGCTCGAAGTGATCAACTCCGACAAGGCAGTGAAGAGCATCTTCATCAACATCTTCGGTGGCATCACCCGCGGTGAAGAAGTAGCCAAGGGCATCGTGGAAGCTCTCGGTCGCGTGGAACTTCGCGCACCAATCGTTATTCGACTCGACGGAACCAACGCAGAAGAGGGTCGTTCGATCCTTGCCAACGCCGGTATCCCCGAATCAAAGCTCACCAGCAAGCCAACAATGCTCGAGGCCGCAGAGGCCGCCGTGGCACTCGCGAAGTAAGGACCACAGTCATGGCAATTTTCGTCGATCAAAACACCAAGGTCATCGTCCAGGGTCTCACCGGAGGTCAGGGCAAGTACCACGGTCTTCGTAACAAGGCATACGGCACACAAGTTGTTGCTGGTGTTACGCCGGGCAAGGGTGGCACCGATGTCGAAGGCATCCCCGTGTACAACAGCGTTGCGGAAGCAGTGGCAGCAACCGGTGCAACTGCATCGTTCGTCACCGTTCCTCCCAAGGCTGCATCTGCAGCAATCTTGGAAGCCGCTGCTGCTGGTATTTCTTTCATCGTGTGCATCACCGAAGGAATTCCTGCACAGGACGAAGCACGTACCTACAACACTCTCGTTCGTTATTTCCCGAACGTGCGTCTTCTCGGTCCCAACTGCCCAGGCATCATCAGCCCAGGTAAGTGCAACATCGGTATTACTGCTGGTGAAATTGCAGAGCTTCCTTCGGCAAGTGGTCCAAACGTTGGCATCGTGTCGCGTTCCGGAACACTCACGTACCAGGCTCTCTACGAACTCAAGCAGCGCGGCATTGGCGTATCAACATGTGTTGGTATCGGTGGCGACCCTGTGCCAGGTACTTCGTTCATCGATTGCTTGCGCGAATTCCAAAACGATCCAGAGACTCACGCAATCATCATGATTGGTGAAATCGGCGGTTCGGCAGAAGAAGAAGCTGCTGAGTTCATCAAGGCAAATGTGACGAAGCCAATGTCGGCATACATCGCCGGCGTGACTGCTCCTGCAGGCAAGAAGATGGGCCACGCAGGCGCCATCGTTTCGGGCGGCAAGGGCACAGCTCAGGGCAAGATGGACGCATTGCGTGACGCTGGCGTGAAAGTGGGTCAGAACCCCACCGAAGCCGGTTCGCTCATGGCAGAAATCGTCGCTGGACTTCGCTGAGTGCCACGCGCACTTCTTTCCGTCTACGACAAAACGGGCATCGTCGAGTTCGCCTCGGCGTTGCATGCCCTTGGTTGGAGCATCCTCTCAAGTGGTGGAACAGCCAAGGTCATTAGCGATGCTGGCGTCGCTGTTACAGACGTTGCGGAACTGACAGGCCTTGAGCCAATTCTTGATCATCGAGTCGTCACTTTGCACCCAAAGGTGCACGGCGGCATTCTTGCTGATCGAGACAAGCCGCAACATCTCGATGAGTTAGAACAACACGGCATTGAAGAGATTGATCTTGTTGTTGTCAACTTGTACCCGTTTGGTTCGAAGCCCGGTGTTGAACTGATTGATATTGGTGGCCCAGCAATGGTGCGCGCTGCGGCAAAGAATTTCGCTCATGTGGGTGTTGTTGTCGATACTGCTGACTATGCAGATGTTCTCGAGATGATTGAGGGCGGATACTTCGGTGTCAGCGCACGTCGAGTTCTTGCACAGAAAGCATTTCGCATCACGAGTGCCTATGACGCAGCGATTGCGTCGTGGTTGGCAGACGAAAGCCCCGATCGTGCAAGCGCCACAGTGCCGCCAATTCTCACTCTTGTTGCTGAACGTGCTGAAGTTCTTCGTTATGGAGAGAACCCACATCAAACAGGTGCGCGTTATCGCTTGCCCGGTGTTGAAAGTTGGTGGGACTCTGCGCAGCAATTGAATGGCAAAGAGATGTCGTATCTCAACGTGTACGACACGGAAGCTGCGTGGCAATTGGTCTCGCGATTTGATCGTCCCGCTGCGGTTGTTGTGAAGCATGCGAACCCATGTGGCGTTGCTTTGGGCGACACAATTCTTCAGGCATATACGCGTGCACATGAGGCAGACCCTGTCAGTGCGTTTGGTGGAATCATCGCGGTCAATGGCGAAGTGAACGCCGAAACTGCATTGGAGATTTCAAAGGTCTTCACCGAGGTTGTGATTGCGCCGTCTTTCTCGGCTGATGCTTTAGAAATTCTGAGTGGCAAAGAGAACCTGCGACTCATTGAAGCAGTTGCTCCTTTTCACTCGATGGCTATCAATGTTCGTTCGATTGATGGTGGACTTCTTGTGCAGTCGGTTGATGAAGTGGATGAACCACTCGATGACTTCACCATCGCCACTGATCGCGCACCGAGTGCGGACGAGTGGCAGAGCTTGTTGCTTGCGTGGCAAACAGTTGCAGCAACATGGAGCAATGCCATCGTTCTCGCACATGGTGATGTTGTCGTGGGCGTTGGCGGGGGACAGCCCAATCGTGTCGATGCGGCACGAATTGCAATCGGTCGGGCAGGGGATTCCGCAAACGGTTCCGTTGCAGCAAGCGATGCGTTCTTCCCATTCGGCGATACGGTCGAAGAGTTGGCCGCCGCTGGCGTCACTGCCATTATCCAACCCGGTGGCAGTGTGCGGGATTCTGCATCCATCACGGCGGCCAACACTCATGGCATTGCAATGGTGCTCACCGGAACACGCCACTTCCGCCACTAGCCAGCCCGTAGACTGAACAAATGGCACGTATTGGAGACCTTCTTGCAACGGGGCGTACGTTCTCGTTCGAGTTCTCTCCACCAAAATCCGCTGCTGGATCCCTTTCTCTCGGTCGCACGATTGCTGAACTCGAACCGCTGAAACCTTCGTTTGTTTCCGTCACCTACGGCGCTGGTGGTTCCACACGTGAACACACTCGAGACACAGTTCTCTGGGTGCGCAAAGAGACCAACATTCCTCCGATGGCTCATCTCACCTGCGTCGGTCATACTCGCGCAGAGATCAACGACATCATCAAGACGTATGTCGATGCGGGCATTGAAAATGTTTTGGCACTCGCCGGCGATGCGCCGAAAGACCCAGCTGACGCTCGTCCAAGTGACTACGTCTACGCATCAGACCTCATTGAGCATCTGAAAGAAATCGGCAATCTGTGCATCGGTGTTGCCGCTCATCCCGAAGGTCATCCCCGTTCGCCCGATCTCGTCACTGATCGTCGCCATTTGGCAGACAAGTTGCGTGCTGCAGACTTCGCAACAACGCAGTTCTTCTTTGATGTCGAGCACTATCTCTCATTGGTGAACGACCTTGCAGACTTGGGTGTCGACAAGCCAGTTGTTCCAGGAATCATGCCTGTCACGAATATTGCGCAAGTGGAACGCATGGCTGAATTGTCCGGAGCGGCATTTCCCGATTGGTTGCGTCAGCGACTTGAGTCAGGCTCATCCCCTGAAGATGTTCGTCGTATTGGCGTGGAAGCAGCAACAGAGCTTTCTGCGAAATTATTAGAAGTGGGCGCACCTGGTTTGCACTTCTACACAATGAACAAGTCCACAGCCACTCTGGAGATCTACGCCCAACTGGGCCTTCCGGTCGCCTGACCTTCATTCTCGCTATGAGCAATCAAGACAACACTTCTGTGCCGACGGGTGGCACACCAGCGTGGGGCACACGTCGTGGCCCTGTTGTTCCGTATGTTCCGGGTCTTGATGGTTTGCGCGCCCTCGCTGTTATTGCAGTCATCACCTATCACGCGAACCGCGAGTGGTTGGGTGGTGGCTTCCTCGGTGTTGAAGTCTTCTTTGTCATTTCTGGTTATCTCATCACGCTGTTGCTGATTGCTGAACGTGAACGCAATGGCTCGGTTTCGTTAGGCGATTTTTGGATCCGCCGAGCACGTCGTCTCTTGCCTGCATTGTTCACCTTGCTCATCGGCACAATCACATATTGCGCAATGTTTAATCGCGATCGACTTGGTCGCTTACGTGGTGATGTCATCGGCGGTGTGTTCTATGTGTCGAACTGGTTCCAAGTGTGGACAGGCTCCTCGTACACCAGCAATGCAGAATTCGCACCTCTTCGTCATCTCTGGTCACTTGCAGTAGAAGAGCAGTTCTACATCATCTGGCCTGTGGTGATGTTTTTGTTGTTGCGTAATCTTCGATCGCGCACTCTTCCAGTGATTGGCCTTTTCTTCACCGCACTTGCAACAGCAATTGGTGTTTATACAGCAGTGATGTTTCGCAGCGGTCCAATCGACACCTTGGAAAAGACACCTGAACAATTCATGTCGTTCTTTGGTCGACAGGTATTGCGCACAGACTTCTTGTATCTCGGCACTGTCTCTCGTGCATCAGGCTTGTTGCTAGGCGCAGCGTTGGCAACTGCATGGCGCCCTTGGGCAATTCGCCGTGGACGTGCAGGTGGCAATGCCAACGGACTTGATCTCTTGGGTCTTTTCGGACTTGGCGCATTGGGCTACATGTGCTGGCAGTTCCGCGAAACTGTTGTTTCCGAGGCGGGCACAGAGGGATATGCGTTGTTGTATCGCGGCGGTCTATTCCTTGTTGCAATCGCGACAATGTTGGTGATTGCGACCGTGACACATCCCCGTTCTCGCCTCGGCAAATACGTGATTGGTTCGCCAATCTTGGTGTGGATCGGCAAGCGTTCGTACGGTTTGTACCTGTACCACTGGATTGTCTTCCAAGCATTTCGCAAGAGCGCAGGAATGCCTTTGCAGCCGCGTGAGTTCGTTGCCCTCATGGCAATCACCGTTGTGATTACCGAGGCGTCGTATCAATTTATTGAAACGCCCATTCGCACTGGTCGTGCCCTTGCTTCGTATCGTGCATGGCGCCAACGCAATGGCGGTGTGCGTGGTCCGTTGCCAGTGATTGCGGCAACTCTTGCAATTGTCCCTGTGTTTGCCATCGTCAGCATGGCTGGCGCACGAGTCATGCCAGAAGAAGTTGCGGGCAACCTGGATGACAACATTGACTCAGTTGTCACGATTCCGTCAACGACTATTCCCACTGGGACAACAGTGCCCGTTGCAACCACGACAATCCCTGCGGCAAAGTTCGACGTTTTGGCGGTCGGTGATTCTGTGATGTTGGGGTCGGCTCGCAAACTTTCCTCGTACGGCATCACGGTGGACGCTGCAAAGAATCGTCAAGTCAGCTCTGGCGCTCAAGTCTTGGACTATCGAATGAAAACAGGGGAGTTGGGCAACAACGTTGTTATTCACCTTGGTACAAACGGTCGGACAACTGCTTCAACATTCGACGCAGTGATGAAGCCCCTTGCCAAAGTGCAACGAGTGATTGTTCTGACCGTGCGTGTTCCTGGAAGCCCGTATTCGGACAAAAACAACGAGATCATTACGGCGCTTCCGTTGAAGTACCCGAACGTGACAATCCTCGATTGGGCTGCACTGTCGACAGGGCATAAGGACTGGTTTGCTTCGGATGGCATTCACCCCAATTCTCTTGGTCAAGACCAATACGTGGGATTCATTCTGAAGGCCTTGGGTCGCTGATTTCACGGGGCTTTTGCCCACTTGTATTCGGTATTGCCCCTCATGCGCGCCTACGCTGAAGGCATGACAACTCCCGTTCGTATTGCCGTCACCGGTGCAGCCGGCCAGATTGGCTACAGCCTCCTTTTCCGTATCGCTTCTGGCGCTGTGTTTGGTCCAAACACTCCCGTCATCTTGCAGCTCCTTGAAATCACGCCAGCACTTGGCGCGCTGGAAGGTGTTCGCATGGAACTTGACGACTGCGCATTCCCGCTTCTCGCAGGAGTCGTGTGCACCGACAATGCAGAAACTGCATTCGGCGACGCAGATGCTGCATTCCTCGTTGGTGCAATGCCACGTAAGGACGGCATGGAGCGCGGAGATCTTCTCAGCGCAAACGGCGGCATCTTCAAGCCTCAGGGTCAAGCACTTGCTGCAGCAGCAAAGAAGGACGTGAAGGTTCTTGTTGTTGGTAACCCAGCAAATACCAATGCAGTGATTGCAATGAATAATGCAAAGGGTCTTGACCCAAGCCGTTTCACCGCAATGACACGCCTTGACCACAACCGTGCGCTCACTCAGTTGTCCACGAAGGTGGGTAAGCCAGTGACAGACATCAAGAAGATGACAATTTGGGGTAACCACTCCAGCACGCAGTATCCAGACCTTTTCCATTGTGAAGTGAACGGTCAGAACGCAGCAGCACTGGTGAATGATCAGGCATGGATTGAAAACGATTTCATCCCCACCGTTGCAAAGCGTGGCGCCGCCATCATCAAGGCACGTGGACTTTCTTCAGCAGCATCTGCTGCAAACGCTGCAATCGATCACATGAACTCATGGGTGCTCGGCACACCAGAAGGTGACTGGGTCTCTATGGCGATTCCATCGGACGGCAGCTATGGCGTCCCAGAGGGCATCATCTCGTCGTTCCCATGTGTCTGCAAGGACGGCAAGTACAGCATTGTTCAGGGTCTCGATATTGACGACTTCAGCCGCGCACGCATCGATGCGTCCGTGGCTGAGTTGGTGGAAGAGCGCGACGAAGTGAAGAAGCTCGGCCTCATCTAATTTCGAATCGTTCGATCGAAAGGGTCCGCTGGGGAATTCCCCGGTGGGCCCTTTTGTCATTCTTGGGTCTGAGGTTGCGGACAGGGCTGTGGGCCTGATTAAATACCCGACTAAACCAGTCGGAATTATCAGGAATAGCCCCAACTCATGACAACACCACTTCAGACAACTCAGGCCACCGATGGCCGAGCCCCGTCTTGGGTGAGCGCACGTCAGCGGGGCCAGGAAGCCCCGAAGGGCCGTATTCCTGCTTGGTTGTACCCAGTGGCAGCAGCAGCGTCCGTGCTGGGCCTCTGGTGGGCGCTGACGGCGATGGGGATCTGGAGTGAATTGATCTTGCCTTCGCCAAGCCAGGTCTGGGATGCGCTTGTGCAGTCAGTAACCACTCACAACGGTCAGGAAGGTCTCGGTGGCTACTACCTCTGGCAACACCTGTGGGCAAGCTTGTGGCGCATCATTCGAGGCGTCGCCTGGGCGCTGATTGTTGGCGCGCCTCTTGGACTCGCTCTTGGACTGTGGCGTCCTTTTGAGCGATTCGCCGGTCCCATCGTTTCGTTCCTGCGCAGTCTTCCACCGCTGGGTTATTTCAGTTTGTTGATCATCTGGTTTGGCATCGATGACACTTCCAAAGTGTGGTTGCTGTTTCTTGCAGCATTCGCGCCGATTTCACTGTCGGTTGCAGCCGGTGTGGCATCAACTCGCATTGAACGAATTAACGCCTCGCTTGTTCTTGGTGCCAATAACGCACAAGTAGTGCGACATGTTGTGTTGCCATCCGTTGTTCCTGATTTGATCACCGGTCTGCGAGTTGCAGTTGGTTTTGCTTGGACGACCATCGTTGCTGCTGAAACGTCAAACGGCATTCCCGGTATTGGCGGCCTGGCATGGGCGACCAAAAAAGAACTCCGCAGTGACGTCGCAATTTTGTGCGTCATTGTGATCGGAGCAACAGCAGTTCTTCTCGACTACGGCATTCGTCAATTCGAAAAGAAATACGCCAGCTGGTACGGCCGGTCGTAATCAAAATCTCACAAACCCCTAAGGAAAGAGAAAGAAATGAAGAAAAAGACACTTGCCAAAATTGGCGTCTTCGCAGCGGCCGCCGCTCTCGCAGTTGTGTCTGCGGCATGCGGTAGCAACAATGACTCCTCCGATGCTGGTGATGCAACGGGCCTTCCCGACAAAATCGTGATTGGTTACCAGAACATTCCGAATGGTGACCTCATCGTGAAGCACGATGGTCTCTTGGAGGCAGCCTTTGGTGACTCCGTGACCATCGAATGGAAGTTGTTCGATTCCGGTGGCTCTGTCAACGAAGCAATTCTTGCGGGCGCAATTGACATTGGCCTCGTTGGATCCAGCCCTGCATCGCGCGGTATTTCCAGCGGTATCGAGTACCAAATTCCTTGGATCTTCGACGTCATTGGTAAGGCTGAAGCACTTGCTGTGAAGGGCGGAATCAATTCCATCGCTGATCTCAAGGGCAAGACCATTGCAACACCATTCGCATCAACAAGCCACTACAGCTTGTTGGCCGCGTTGGAAGAAGCTGGCCTCTCGGAGAGCGATGTCAAAGTGATTGACAGTGAACCAGATGCAATTCTTGCTGCATGGCAGCAGGGCGATATCGACGGTGCATACGTATGGAACCCTGTCTTGGCAAAGCTCACTGCTGATGGTGGCAAGGTGCTCATCACCAGTGAAGACTTGTCAAAGAAGGGAAAGACCACATACGACCTTGCGGTCGTAACAACTTCTTTCGCAACGAAGTACCCCGCAGCAGTGCAGACATGGTTGGACCAGCAGAACGCGGCAGTCACAAAGATTCGTGAAGATGTTGATGGTGCAGCGAAGTCCATTGCAGCAGAGCTCAACATTCCTGAGGCAGATGCAAAGCAGCAGTTGTCTGAACTCATTTTCCTGAGCGCTTCTGAACAGGCCGGCGCTGAGTATTTGGGTGGCGGACTTGCTCGCAATTTGTTTGCAGCGGCTCAGTTCAACTTGAAGCTTGGAAAGATCGAATCCGTCAAGGAAGAGTCTGCATACAACGCAGCAATCTTGACGACATTCGCTTCCGCGGCGAAGTAAATGACCTCACAGCAGGATGTGGGCACGGTCGAGGGAAACCTCGGCCGTGCCATTGCTGTTCATGATGTTTGTCATGAATACATCAGCCAGGCGGGGCCAGTGGTGGCCCTTGAAGGCATCAATCTGACAATTCCTGCTGGTGAGTTCACTGTGCTCCTTGGGCCATCTGGTTGTGGAAAGTCCACGCTTCTTGAACTCAT
>JACCDL011470516.1_pt1 | contig 26864 bp, 20 predicted proteins | sample 7441931 | NCBI WGS metagenome assembly JACCDL01 (sample SAMN15323437, study PRJNA562643) | freshwater metagenome | isolation source: river surface water | place: USA:Blue River Watershed | collected 2017-08-16 | reverse complement strand
GCGCCGCGGCTGGGCCGAGCGCTGCCGTTCCGGAGACTGCGGTCGCGGCGACTCTGCCGATCGCCGGACCGTGGCGCATCGCGTTCCACGACGGCCGCGGCGCCCCGGCCGAAGCCACCTTCGCGACCCTCGCCTCGTGGACGGAACACGCCGACTCCGGCATCAAGTTCTACTCCGGCACCGCCACCTACCGCACGAGCTTCACGACCCAACTCCGCGCCGGCGCTACCGCCACGCTCGACCTCGGCGGAGTGGCCGATCTCGCGGAAGTCAGACTCAACGGCGCGCTCATCGGCACGCTCTGGCAGCCGCCGTTCCGCACCGAGGTCACGCGCCACCTGCGCGCCGGCGAGAACATCCTCGAGGTCCGCGTGGCCAACCGTTGGATCAACCGCGTGATCGGCGACGAGTCACTGCCCACCGATCTCACCTACCAGCCCGAGGGCACGAGCAAGTTTACCGACGGAAGGCTCAAACAACTCCCCGCGTGGCTTTATGATCGCACGCGCCTCTCCGAGCGGAAACGCTTCAGCTTCACCACGTGGAAACACTACGAGGCCACTTCCCCGCTCGTCCCGTCGGGCCTGCTCGGCCCCGTTAAGATCGAATGGAGAGCGCCGGCGCCGTAGCGCAGGCCGTCACAACTTCGTCCTCCCAACGCCGAAACCCCCATCCCCATGAATTCCAGATTATCCCTCGCTTCCTCGTGGCGAAAGGAAACGCGTAGTGCCGTCCAACGGGTGGTCCTGAGCTTGTTCGTGTCGCTCACGTTGGTTCTTGGCGTTCATGCCCAATCGTCGGGTGAGCCCATCGGGGCGGTCCAAGGCACGGTGTCCAACGCGGCGAGCGGTTCCCCGCTCGGCCGGGCCAAAGTGGCCATCCGGGGCACGGCCCAGGAGACGCTGACGGATGACGACGGCCGGTTTTATCTCCGGGGAGCCCCGGCCAAGGATATCGAGTTGGAAATTTCCTATCTGGGCTTCGTGTCGCAAACGACCCGGGTGACGGTGCCGCCGGGCGGGCAGGTGGCGCGGGATTTCCAGCTCAGCCGCGAAGGGACCGAGGGTCGAGGCGCGGAAGGCCAGCTGATCGTGCTGGAGAAGTTTCAGGTGGTCGCGGAACAGACGATGAGCGGCCAGGCGGTCGCGATGAACGAGCAACGCCATGCGGCCAACATCAAGAACGTGGTCTCGTTCGATGAACTCGGTGACCGCGGGCAGGAAAACATCGGCGATTATGTGCGCTTTCTTCCCGGTGTCACCATTCTGGACGACGGCACCAACCCCGGCCGGATTGCCTTGGGCGGGTTTCCGGCGGAAATGTCCAACATTCAGATCGACGGCGTGGACGTGCCTGCCACCGGCATCGGCCCGACCAGCACGCGCGCCGCGGCGCTGCAGGACGTGCCGATCCTGAACATCGAGCGCGTGGAGGTCTCGAAGGTGCCCACGCCCGACCTGCCGGCTTCCGGCTTGGGTGGATCGATGAACCTGATCGCGAGAACCGGAACGGGCCTCAAGCGCCCGGTTGGCCGCTACCAGGTGTATATGAATTTCGACAACGTGGACGGCTTGAATTTCAACGGCGGCTCGCAGCAACCGCACGACCGGGCGACGCCGGGCCGCAAGCAGCCCTCCTTCAGCCTGAGCTACGCCTTCCCGGTGGGGAAGAAGCTCTCGATCAGCCTCGGGGGCTCCCGCTCCTGGCGCCAGCGGCCGACAGACGACACGCCCTCCGAGGTCGCGTTTTGGAATCTGAGGAACACCTACCTCACGACCGGCGCACCGAAGGATTTGGCGCTCGCGATCACGCAATGGCGCCAGGAGGCCTCGATCTCCCGGACCGAGAATCTCCAGCTCGGTCTCGATTGGCGGCTGACCGGCAACGACACGCTCAGCCTGCAGGTCCAGGATCGCTCGGTGGTCGAAAAGAAGGCCCAGAGCTTCATGACCGCGCGCGTGAACGCCGGCTACGATGCGATCGGCAACGCGAACTACACCCAAAGCCGCGGGGCGACCGGCAGCTTCGAAATGGGCACCCTCAATCCGTCGAATTTCGACGCGACCACCGACACCCGGATGCTCTCGCTGAAGTATCAGCATCGCGGCCCGACGTGGAACATCGACGGGCAGGCCTCCCACTCCGCCGCCGACCGCGAGCGCAGCAGCCTCGGCAAGGGCTACTTCAACGGCGTCCTCGCCAGCATCCTCAACGTCAACATCCGCGGCGACGGCATCGGGAAGGGTTCGAGCATCGGGCCGGAAACCTATACGATCACCCGCACCAACGGCACGCTGGTGGATCCCTTCAACGCCAACAACTACACCCTCGGCACGGCGAACGAGGAGTATGCCATGTATCAGACGGACGTCACGGCCGGGCGCCTGAACGTAAGCCGCGCGATCGGCCGCACCCTCACGCTCAAGATCGGCGGCGCTTACAACCGCCTCGACAAAGACGACACCCGCCCGGTCAAGAACTACACCTTTGTCGGCCGGGCCGCCGGCCAGACCGCCGTCTCGCTCTACGACCTCGTGGACGAGTCGATCGACGTGAAGGTAAACGGAAACCCGGTGCGCTGGATCAGCCCGGTAAAGGCCCACGATCTCTTCGTGCAACACCCGGAGTATTTCACGCTGAACACCACGCATATCCAGAACCGCGCGCAGAATTCCAAGCGGATGCTCGAGGATATCCTCGCCGGCTACTTCCGGTTCGACCTGCGCCTGCTCTCCGGGCGGCTGAACTTCACCGGCGGCGCCCGCTATGAGAAAACCGATCTCAAGGGCTGGAGCATGAAGCGGGACAACTTCGCCATCTACCAGCGCGATGCGACGGGCGACCTGGTGCGCACCAGCACCGGCGCGTTGGTCCCCATCACCAACAACGCCGAGGCGCGGCTCAGGCTCATCAATCAGGAGCGGGCAAATTTCGAGAGCCAGGGCTACGACGGGCTCTATCCCAGCCTGAATGCCAATTACGCGATCACCGAAAACCTGGTGGCGCGGGCGGCCTACGCGCGGACGCTCGGCCGCCCGGATGTGCAATATGTCGTCGCCGGAATCACGGTGCCGGTTCCCACCGACACCAACGCGACCACCGCTCGCACCATCTTTGTCGGCAATCCCGGCTTGGAGCCCTGGACGGCGGACAGCTTCCACCTGTCCCTCGACTCCTATCACCTGAAGGGCGGATTCGGCTCCATCGGGGTCTATCGCAAAAACGTCAGCAACTTCTTCGCGCAGCGCGGCCGGCCGACCACGGCGGCGACGCTCGAGGCCTATGGCATCCCGGAGGGCGACATCGAATACATGTTGGCCGACAACTACGTCCTGCGCCGCTGGGAAAATGTCGGCGATGCGACGCTGGACGGTGTCGAGCTGAGCTACCGTCAGGATCTGCTGTTTCTGCCGTCATGGCTGCAGCTGGTGCAGGCTTGGGTGAACTACACGCATCTGAAGGTGGGTGGACCCAATGCGGCGGACTTCGTGGGTTTCAGTCCCGCCTCCCTGACCGCGGGGTTGAACTACATCCGGCCGCGCTTCTCCGTCCGGCTGACGGCGGCCTATCAGGCCGAAACGAAGCGGGCGGAAGTGGTGGTCACTCCCGGGACGTCGACCGAAGGGTTCATTCCCCTGTCCACCTATGAATACCAGGCGGCCTACACCCGCTACGGTATCAGCGCGGAATACGCCCTGACCAAAAAGTTCGCCCTCTACGTGAACTGGGACGACATGTTCGCCAAGGACCGCTTCTTGTATCGCCGAGCCCCGGATACGCCCGCCTTTGCCCAAACCGCCCAGCGCCACGTCAGCCCTTCCTTCATCGTGCTCGGCCTGAAGGGCAGTTTCTGACGAGGGGACCCGCGATGGATCGGCTCCAAGGAAAACGCGTGTCGCCGCTCCAGCACTCGCAACGACCTTCCTGTGCCGGCCCAGCGCGCAACCCCGGCGCCCACGAGCCCGTCGACGTCGACGAGCTCGAAGCCCATCCTTCTCCGGTGGCGATCCGCCGTCGGAGGCAGGAAGTCCTTTCCCGCCGCACCGCACCTTAGCCGCACCGAAAAACGCTCCCTTCGATGAACCGCAACCTACCCCCGCCCTCATCCGGACACTCCTCTCCGACCGCTGCGCCGACGCGTCGTCGGTTTCTGGCGACGGGAGCCGCGGCTGGATCCATCCTGATTTTGCCGCATGGCCTGCGCGGCCAAGGCACGCGTTCGCCCAACGAGCGTCTGCGCATCGCCCAAGTCGGCGTGGGCGGCCGCGGCGGCGCGGCGCTCTCCGGTCTCGCCGCCGAGCAATTCGTCGCCCTGTGCGATGTGGACGAGAAACGCAGTCGCGCCGGAATCGCCGGCGGCAAGAAGGCCGGGCCCGACACGGATCGGCTGAAAGACGCGAAATGGTTCAAGGACTTCCGCGTGATGTTCGAACAGATGGAGGACAAGATCGACGCCGTCGCGATCGCGACTCCGGACCACATGCACTTCCCGATCGCGATGGCCGCGATCGCGCGGAAGAAACACGTCTACGTCGAGAAACCCATGTGCCGCTGCCTCTCCGAGGTGCGACGCCTGCACGCCGCCGCCAAGGCCGCGGGCGTCGTGACGCAGATGGGCAACCAAGGCCGCGCGGCCGAGGGCATCCGCCTCGCCCGGGAGTGGGTGCAGGCCGGACTGATCGGCGACGTTCACACCGTGCATACCTGGACGGATCGCCCGCGCACTCCCTGGTTTCACCCGGCCGACTTCGACCCCGACGCGAATCCGAAGGAAACGCCCGTGCCCGAAACGCTCGATTGGGATCTCTGGCTCGGAGTGGCGCCACCGCGCCCTTACCGCCCGGAGATCGTGCCCTCCTTCTGGCGTGGATTCACCGACTACGGCACCGGCTCCCTGGGCGACATGGGGTGCCATCAACTCGACGCGCCTTTCTACGCGCTCGATCTCGGTTCCCCGTCGAGCGTGGAGGCCGCGACCACGAAGCAGCATGCGAAAACCTTCCCCGCCGCGACGGCGGTCACGTGGAAATTCCCGGCGCGCGGCACGCGTGGTCCCGTGGAAATGAAATGGTTCGACGGCACCATGAAGCCGCCGCTGCCGGTCCCCGGCTTCAAACTCTCCGAGAGCGGCGGCAGCCTCTTCTACGGGACCAAAGGCATCATGAGCGTCACCTCGCACAGCGGCTCGTGCCGCCTCCTGCCCGAGGAGCGCATGCAGGCGATGACGGGCGCGCTGCCGCCGAAGACCATCCCGCGGGTCGCCGGCGGGCCGTTCACCGAATGGACGGCCGCCATCCGGGGCGGACCCAAGTGCGGCTCCGACTTCGATTACGCCGCCGGCCTCACCGAGGTTGTTTTGCTGGGCGTCGCCGCGCAGCGCGCGCAGGCGCGCCTCGAGTGGGACGCAGCCGCGGGACGTTTTCCCAACCGCCCGGATTGCGATGTCTTCGCCGGTCCCGGCTACACGTATCGTCCCGGCTGGGGAGTGTAGGATATGACCGGGAGCCGCGCCCCATTGATTACCCCACGATGAGACTGCCGCGCCTCCTGCTGCTGGGCGTCGCCGTGTCGCGCGGAGCCGTCGCGACGCCGCAGTTCGAAGCCGACGTGCTCCCGGTGTTGTATCGTCACTGCTTCAGCTGCCACAGCGAGAAACAGGCGAAACCCAAGGGCGGGCTGCGGTTGGATTCGGCGGAGGGTCTCGTCGACGCCGGCGTCATTGCGCCCGGCAAGCCCGACGAGAGCGAACTGCTGCAGCGCGTGTCGCTGCCGCACACCGACGACGACGTGATGCCCCCGCTGAAGGGCGGGGCGCAGCCGCTCTCCGAAGCCGAGCGCGCGTTGCTGCGCGCGTGGATCGCCGCCGGGGCCAAGCTGGACGGGTGGGTAAAGTTCGAGCATCGCGAACCGCCGCGCGGCGAGCCCGGCGCGGCCGTCGCGCGCACGGCAGTGCCGGAAATCGCCCGCCAAGTGGATGCCTTGATCGCTCGCCATCACACGGCGCAGCGCACCACGCTGAACGCGCCCGCCAGCGACGAGGTGTTCCTGCGCCGCGTCTACCTGGACGTCGCCGGCCGCATCCCGAGTCTGGAGGAAAGCACCCGCTTCCTCGCCGACCCCCGCGAGGACCGGCGGGCCCGGCTGATCGACGCCCTGCTCGCCGGCGAGGGTTACGTGAGCCACACGTATAACTGGAAAGCGGACCAGCTCCGCCTCAACCCGCGCGCGCTGGCCGGCGGGCAACCGGCCTGGCTCTACGACGACTGGGTGAAGGACGCCATCCGCTCGGGCCTGCCGCACGACGAGACGGTGCGTCAGCTCATCACCGCCAAAGGCTACCTCTGGGAAAACGGCGCGGCCGGATTCTACCTGCGCGATCTCGGCATGCCGTTGGATCATGCCTCGAACCTGTCGCGCGTCTTCCTCGGCACGCGCATGGAGTGCGCCCAGTGCCACGACAACCCGCTCGAGCCCGTCACCCAGAAGGACTTTTTCCAGATGGCGGCCTTCACTGCCGGCGTCTCGAACCTCAGCAGTCCGAGCGGCTATTCCAACGACCACGTCAAGCAGTGGCCCGAGCTCAAGATGCTCCTCGCCCGGACGGGCAAGGACGCGGCGCTGCAGGACGGCGTGAGCCGCGCGATCTCGTTTCTGAAGCGGCTCACCACGGATACCAACAAGCCGCTCACGTTTCCCGCCACGTATGCCTACGATCACGCCGCGCGGGGCCGGCCCGTTTCGCCGCGGACGCTGTTTGGCGACGAGGCCCGGATCGTCGACGGCGACCACCGGCGGGCCTTTGCGGAGTGGATGACCTCGCCGCGCAATCCACGGTTCGCCAAGAACGCCGCCAACCGGCTCTGGAAACGCGTCATGGGGGCCGGCCTGATCGAGCCCGTCGACAGCCTCACGGCACTGCCGCATCCGGAGCACCGCGAGCTGCTCGAACTTCTCACGTCCGCGCTGATCGGCTTGCGCTTCGACGAGCGGGCGTTCCTCGCCGTGCTGCTGAATACGCGGCTTTATCAGAGCGAAGCCGTGCGCGAGCGCCCGGAACCCGGGGCGGCCTTCGGGTTGCACGGCCCGCTCCTGCGGCGGCTGTCGGCCGAGCAGATCTGGGACTCGCACCTCGTGCTCCTCGTGCCGGACCTCGACGAGCGCAAATCCGCCTTGCGCCACGAGGGATCCCTTTTGAATCCGGGGCGGCTGCGCCGGCTCACGGCCATGACCGCCGACGAAATCGTCGCGCGGGCCCGCGATGAAATGGCCTACCGCGTCCGACGCCGCGAACACACGCTCCGGCTCGCGGAACAGAAGCAGGAACTCGCCGCCGCGCAGGCCGGCGGGAACGCCGCCGAAGTCCGCCGCGTGCAGGCCGACCATGCCCGGGAAAACGCGACCTTTTTCAGCCCGGAGCTGCAGGCCCTGGAAATGGGCAGCGCGGAACCGGTGCCGGAAACCGATCCGCGCTGGAAATCGCTGCCGCGGGATTTTCTCCGCGCCTCGGAGATTCCGCTGCCACTGCCGCCCGGCCACTTCCTGCGCCAATTCGGCCAGTCGGACCGGCGCGAGATCGATGCGTTCAACCGCGACCCCAACACCACGCACGCGCTGGCGTTGATGAACGGCGATCTGGTGGCGCGCGTCCTCGCCCCGGATTCCCACCTGCAACGCCAGTTGGCTGCCGCCGATGGGCGCAGGGACCGGATGACCGCCCTCATCTATCGCGCCCTCCTCGTCCGCCCGCCGAGCGCCGGGGAGCTTGCGACGGTCGCGACCCTCACGGCCACCAGCGTCACGCCGGCGGAGGACACGATCTGGGCGCTGCTGAATTCACCCGAGTTTCTCTTCCAGCGCTGACCCCACGCTTCCCCCGCATGAAATCGATCATGTCCGACCTGTCCCGCCGCGCGTTTGTCGAGCGCTTCGTCAAAACGTTTCTCGGCGTGAGTCTGCTGTCGGGCCTCGGGGCTTCGCGGGCCGCGGGGGCGCCACCCCGAACCCGGGCGAAGAGCGTCATCTTTCTCTACCTGCGCGGGGGACTTTCGCACATCGACACGTTTGATCCGAAGCCCGGCCGGCCCGAGATGGGCGGCGTGCAGGCCATCGGGACGAGTGCGGACGGCGTGCAGGTCTCCGAGTGGTTTCCCAACATGGCGCGGCAGATGCACCATGTCTCGCTCGTGCGCTCCATGACCTCGACGCAGGGGATCCACGAGCTCGGCGCCTACTCGGCGCGCACCAGCCACTTTATGACCCCGACGATCCGGCACCCGGGGCTCGGCTCGTGGGTGGTGAAACTGCTCGGCTCGGAGAACCGCTTTCTGCCGGGGAACGTCCTCATCAACGGCAGCCCGCAGCATCCGGGAAGCGGATACTTCCCGGCTCACCTCGCCCCGCTGCCGATCGTCGATCCGGGCGCGGGCTTGCAGAACTCCGCGCTGCCCGCCGCGGTGAGCGAGGCGGATTTCAACCGCCGCGCCGCGCTCGCGCGCGCCATCGGCAGCCACTTCGTGCAGCAGACGCCGCATCGGGATGCCGCCGCGTATCTCAAACTCCAACAGGAGGCCGCCGCCCTCATGAAGAGCGAAGATCTCAAGGTCTTCGACATCACGCGCGAAGACGCGAAGACCCAGGCGGCCTACGGTGCCCACACGTTCGGCAAGGGTTGCCTGCTGGCGCGCCGGCTGGTCGAGGCCGGCGTGCGCTTCATCGAGGTGGAGGACGATCAGAACTGGGACACGCACAACGATCAGATCAAATCCATGCGCCTCATGACGCCCTCGGTGGATCAGACGATGGCCGCCCTGCTCGCGGATCTCCATCAGCGCGGTCTGCTCGCGAGCACGCTCGTGGTCATGGCGACGGAATTCGGCCGCACGCCGCAGATCAGCAACGTCACCGCCGGGCGGGGGCATCATCCCGGTGTGTTCACGTGGTGGCTGGCCGGTGGTGGCGTGAAAGGCGGCTACGTCCACGGCCAATCCGACGCCATCGGCGAACACGTCGCGGAGCATCCCGTCACCATGCCGGATCTCAACGCGACCGTCGCGATGGCCCTGGGCATGGACATCGGCCATATCGAGCACTCGCCGTCGGGCCGACCCTTCACGGTCGCCGACAAGGGCCGGCCCGTCACGGCGCTCTTTTCGTAAACGCGCAGGCGTCCGCGCCAACCGGCCTGACCGAATCTCCCTCCCCTCCTCATCCGGCCCCTGTGCACACCCGCACTCCGGCGGCCGGTCGTTGCCCTCGCCCTGCCGTCCAGCTTGCCCGTTCAGTCGAGCCCTGCCTTCCCCGCACCATGAACCGCCGCTCCTTTCTCCATCAGTTCGGCACCGCCCTCGCCGCCGCCCCGCTCGGCTCGTCGCTCCTCTCCGCCGCGGAGAAATCCGCCCCCGCCGGCCCGGCGCCCGGCTCGTTCATCTCCCGGCTGCAACCCGCGATCGTCGGCGGCGGCTTCGAGCTGCCCGAACATTGGGTCTGGTGCGGCGCGCCCATCCGCGGCGAAGACGGCCGGTATCATCTCTTCGCCTCGCGCATCCCGAAGTCCGTGCACTTCCACCCGCACTGGCTCTTCATGTCGGAGATCGTGCGCGCCGAATCCGACACCCCGGCCGGCCCCTACACGCTCGCCGAAGTCGTCCTGCCGCCGCGCGGCGGCGATTTCTTCGATGCCCGCAGCACGCACAATCCCCACATCCGCAAAGTCGGGGACACCTACCTGCTGCTCTACATGGGCTCGACCTACGACGGTCCCACGCCCACGCGCGACAACCAGGAGGTCTGGCGCTCGCCGCGCTATCTCGCGACGTGGGCCCGCAAACGCATCGGCCTCGCCACCAGCAAGAGCGTGAAGGGGCCGTGGCGTCGCCTCGATCGCCCGCTGCTCGAGCCGCGCCCCGGCGAGTGGGACTCCATCGCCACGACCAATCCGTCCCTCTGCCCGCTGCCCGACGGCTCCTTCCTCCTCGCCTACAAATCGCGCCGCGAGAACCTCGGCAACCTTCAGGTCGGCGTCGCCCGCGCCCCGCATTATCTCGGCCCGTGGGAGCGCCAGCCGACGCCGTGGATGTTCAGGGGCAAGCCCGCGCACGTGGAGGATCCCTACCTCTGGTTCGAAAACGGCCGCGTGCATGCCTTGATGAAGGACATGTCCGGCGAGATCTGCGGCGAACAGTTCGGCGGCATCCACGTGACCAGCGCCAACGGCCTCGACTGGGATTTCGCCCACGCGACGCTCGCCTACAGCCGCCGCCTCCGCTGGAGCGACGGCCGCACCACGCGTCAGGGCTTCCTTGAGCGCCCGCAGCTGCTCTTCGAGCACGGCCGCCCCACGCACCTCTTCTGCGCCACCGCCGAAGGCCCCGGCTTCGACCTGAAGGACGCCACGCGCACCTGGAACACGGTCATCCCGCTCACGTCAGGGTAACACGGGTTCGCGCGCCCGCAGCGGCGCCCGGACTCGCGCCCCGGCCGACGATGTTTTCAGCCCCGCGCCGATGAAATCGGGGCCGGCCCCCGCCCTGCGCACACCGGCTTTCCATCTTCCAAACAACAGGATGTTCGCCGACGTGGAAACGTGCCACGATCCCACGCGGTCCGGGTGGATTTGCTTTCGGTTTACCTCGCTACCTCCCGGCCCGGGCGTCCCTCTCGATCGCCCGCCCCTTGCACTTCGCCCCAACCTCAACACCTCCGCCATGCGACACCCAAGCTTTCCCCATTCCCGCCGTTTTTTCCTCCTCGGCCTCGGCTGTTCGCTGGCGTTTTCCGGCGGAATCGCGGCGGAGGAAAAGGCCATCCTCCTGAATCCGTTCGTCGTCAGCACCGAGTCCAACAAGGGCTACTACGCGTCGGAGACATTGTCGGGCACACAGCTGAAATCGCAGGTCCGCGATCTCGCCAACCCGATCACCATTCTCACCGAAGAGTTCATGCGCGACATCGGCGCGGTGAACTACGAGGAAGCCCTGGAATTCCTCCCCAGCACCCGCGAATTCAAGGGCGACACCTCCGACACCGAGTCCGTCACGTCGCGCACCGGCACTCCGTTCACCGTGCGCGGCTTTCGCTCCACCTCGCTGACCAATAATTTTTTCACCAGCCGCATCAAGGTGGACAACTTCAACACCGAGACGGTGACCCAGTCCCGCGGGCCCAATTCCCTGCTCTTCGGCCTCGGCTCGGTCGGCGGCGGTCTCGACGCGACCAACAAGACGGGGCGATTCAACGCCGACAGCTACGGCCTCGAGGTCCGCTTCGACTCGGAAGGCTCCAAGCGCGCCAGCGTGGACATCAACCGCATCCTCATCCCCAACCGCGTGGCGCTGCGCTTCGCCGCCTTGTCCACCGACCAGCGCACCCCGCGCGAATTCCAATACATGCGGCGCAACTCCGCCTACCTGAACTTCACGCTCCAGCCCTTCAAGGGCGCGACGATCCATCTCAACGCGGAGACCGGCCGGATCGACGAGCTCAACCCCCGGCCCTACCTCGCCTACGACAGCGTGTCCGCGTGGCTGAACGATCCGCGGACCCCGCTCCAGAAAGCGAATACGATCGACCGCACCCTGGTGGAGTCCGGCACCACCGCGGCCCGCAACACCGCCCGCAACCTCATCACCGGCGTCACCCAGGGCTTCTCGACCACCAACTACCTCGTCTACGTCATGAACGCCCCGCAGCTCGGGGTGCAGAACTGGAACTTCAAGTCGCGGGGTTCGGAGTCGTTCGTCAACGGCCTCAACCAGAACCAGACGAGCATTTCCGCGGCGACGCGCGTGCCGGGCGTGGACTTCCCCCTGGACACCATCGTCTCCGGGCCGTCGGACTATTTCGACACCACCTACGACAAATTCTCGGTCTCGTGGCAGCAGCAGGTGCTCGCGAAGACGTTTTTCGAACTGGCCGGCGCCTACGAAAAATCGCGCAACGAAGATTGGCAGCCGATCTCGCGCGGCGATTACGAGGTCTTCATCGACCCCAACTACTACCTGCCCACCCAGCGGGCGTCGACCAACCCCGATCCGACCAAGCCGCTGAATCCCTATTTCGGCCTGCCGTATGTCGAGTCCAACGCCACGCTGCAGAACCGCGATACGACGATGAAGCAGTATCGCGCGACGCTCACGCGGCAATTCGACCTCAGCCGGATCGAGCCGATCAAGGGCCTCGATTTCGGCCGCTTCACCGCCGTGGCGTTTCATTACTACCGGCATGTGGACAGCTACTTTCAGCAGCCGGAGGAAATGACCACGACCTCGGTGCTGGCGTCGGGCGTGCTCTCGGACACGCAGAATCAGATCCGCCGTCGCTACTATCTCACCCCGGGCCAGCCCGTGTCGTTTCCCGCCTTCGTGCCGAGCCAGGCTCCGATCGTCCAGACCGGGAATCCCGCCGTGCCGGGCAGCGTCGTCCCCACCGTCACCTCGGCCTTCCTGCACCGCCTGAATCCCGTCTACGCGCCCGAGACCACCAAGTCGTATGCGGCGATCGGCCAGTGGGAGCTGTTCTCCCGGCGCCTGATTCTCACCGGCGGCATCCGCCGCGACGACATCAGCTCCCGGAATTTCGTTTTCGACCAGGATCCCGTCACCCGGCTTTTCCTCGGCAAGGGTCAGGGCGCGTTTGCCCCGGCGACCGAATCGTCGGTGACCAACACGAACTACGGCGCCGTCGTCAAAGTCACCTCGTGGCTCGATGTCTTTGCCAACACCGCCACGAACACCGTCGGCGCCGGCGGCACCAACTACGACATATATAACCGGACCCTGCCCAACCAGGAGGGCCTCGGCTACGATCTCGGCCTGCGCGGCTTCTTCTTCGCCGACCGCGTGATTCTGAAGCTCAACTATTTCAACAACGAGCTCACCAACCGCGTCTCCAATCCGCTGCGCGATGGCGCCATCGGCATCGAGATGGCGCGGCAGAACGGCTACGTCGAACGCTACCTCGAGGGAATGGTGCTCAACGGATTCGGCAGCCGCGTCGCCGGCGCCCGACGCTTCGCCGATTATCCGGGCAACGGTCTCTGGAGCGACGTCGAATCCGATTTGACCGAGGGCTACGAACTCGAGGCCACGCTCAATCCCACCCGGCAGCTGCGCGTCATGCTGAACGTTTCCTACAACGACTCGAAGTTGAACGACACCTACCAGTTCACCCGCCCGTGGTATGAGCAATTCGTCAAACCCGTGCGGGACGACGCCGCGCTCCGCGCCCTCGTCGCCAACCCGACGTTCAATGCCACGCGGACCATCGGCGATTACATCACGGGCATCGAACGCCGGCTGAACTACCACGAAGCCCAGGTCGGCGGAGCCCGGCTGCGCGGCAACAACTGGCTGGTGAACGTGGTCGGGAGTTACGCCTTCGATCAGGGCCCGTTGAAGGGCACGCGCGTCGGCGGCAGCGCGCGCTGGCGCGAAGCACCCACCATCGGCTACCCGGAACGCGCCGGGACGTTCGACGTGGCCAATGCGTTTACCGGCAAGGACTCCTTGGTCACGGACGCTTTTGCCAGCTACGCCTGGCGGCAGAAACTGCGCGAGCGCGCCCTGAATTGGACGGTCTCGCTGCGGGTGAGAAATCTGCTCAACGACGACGAGGCGTTTCCCGCCAGCGCCGTCGACAACGGGCGGGGCGAAGCCCACATCCTCCAGCGGATCTATCAGGCCCCCCGGACCTACGAGCTCTCCGCCGCGCTGAAATTCTGAGCCGGTCGCTGCCCGTTTCGCTCTTTTCCCGGCCATGAAACTGCCCGCCTGCCTCGCCTTGCCACCGCTCGGCGCCCTTCTCCTCGTGCTCGCCGCCGCGGCCGTCGCGCGCACGTCTGCCGCGACGTCACCGCAACCGCCCAATATCGTCGTCATCCTCGCCGACGACTACGGCTACGGCAGCGTCGGAGCCTACGGCGCCGATCCCGCCCTCGTCCGCACGCCCAACCTGGATCGTCTCGCGCGCGAGGGCCGGCGCTTCACGGAGGCCTACACGCCGTCCTCGGTCTGCACGCCCACGCGCTACGCCCTCGTCACCGGCCGCTACTGCTGGCGCACGCCGCTCAACCACGGCGGCGTCGCCAACACGCTCGACCCGCTCCTCATCGAGACCACGCGCCCGACGATCGCTTCGCTGCTGAAAAAACACGGCTACACCACCGGCGTCGTCGGCAAGTGGCACCTCGGCTACGGCACCGCACCCCGCGTGGACTACACCGCGGAACTGAAACCCGGCCCGCTCGAGCTCGGCTTCGATTACCAGTTCGCCGTGCCGCAGAATCACAACGACATCACCCGCGTCTTCGTCGAGAATCACCGCGTCTTCGGCCTGCGCTCCGCGACCCTGAAGCCCGCGCCCGGCAAACTCGGCCTCGATGCCCCCGAGCGCAACGACCCGGAGACCATGGGCGACCTCACCGACCGCGCCGTGCGCTGGCTCGGCGAGCAGGCCGGACGGCCGGCTCCGTTCTTCCTCTATTTCGCCCCGGTCGCCGTCCACGAATTGATCACGCCGTCGGCCGACGCCCAGGGCTCGAGCCAAGCCGGTGCCTACGGCGATTTCATCCACGACCTCGACCGCAGTGTCGGTCGGATCATCGCCGCGCTGGAAAAACAGGGCGCCCTCGACCGCACGCTCGTGATCTTCACTTCCGACAACGGCGGCGTCGTCAATCCCGGCAGCCGGACCGGCGCGAACAAGGTCGCGATGGACGCCGGCCTCAAAATCAACGGCGCCCTGCGCGGCGGCAAACACGACATCTGGGAAGGCGGCTTCAAGGTGCCCTTCCTCGTCCGCTGGCCCGGCCACGTGCCCGCCGGCACCACGTCCGGCGAGATGATCGGCGTCGTCGATCTCTTCGCCACCCTGGCCGCCGTCGTCGGCGACACGAAGCTCGACCGCAGCACCACGGCGCCCGACAGCGTCAACGTCCTGCCCGCGTTTCTCGGCCCGCCCGCGGCGCAACCGCTCCGCCGCGACCTGATCCTCCAAAGCGCAAACGGCGTCTACGCGATCCGCAGCGGCCCGTGGAAGTGGATCGAGGGCGTGCCCCTCGCGCCCAAAGGCAAGAAGGCCCCCGCCGCCGAAGGCCCGAAAGCCGAACAATTCCGCCCGCGCCTGATCAACCTGCGCGACGACCCCGGCGAAACGACGGACGTTTCCGCCGCCCATCCCGACGTGGCGCGGAGCCTCGCCGCCACGCTGCGCCGCCACCGCGAGCAAGGCTTCAGCCGCGATTGAGGGCGCGCCGCCGGCCTCGCCGGCCGACTATTCGGCAGGAATCCCGCCGCGACGGATGAACGCCGACTCCGCTCCTGACACGGCCCGAGGCCGTCAGGATCTGCGCGGAGTGCGCACCGAGCTCGGCCTTGCGGGTGCGCACTACCGAAACGTCCTCCGCATCGACGTCGCCGCAAACCCGGTCGCACCGGCACGGATGTTCGCCATGATCACGACACTGCCGGGATCGCGCATCCCGATTGCCGCGCGACCGCCCAGCTTCGCTACGAGTAAACGCGCCTCCCTTCTCGCAGGGCCACGGCCGCGCGGCCGGAGGTCTCAGCGTGGACCCAGGACACCGGCTTCCGCTTGCCGCCAGTTGCTGAGCTCACGGCCCTCGGGATGGCCCTCGCACTCCCAGATTTCATAGGCCCGGCGGGCGATTTCCTCCCGGGCCGCGTGATCGGCCGACGTCAGCCCCGAATAGATGCCGGTCGTCCGGTCATGCTCGGCAGCGGAGACCAGCGGATCGATGAGCATAGCGCATGGTTTCATGGGAAAACGTCGGTCCAAAGGGAGCGGACCGCAAGCGGGGCACGACCATGCCGTCGGCTTCCTCCCGCCACCGCGGGACCTACGTCAGCGGACGACCCCGGCCAGCAGGGCCGTGCGCATCCGGACCCCCTGCGCGGGAAAAGTTGCCGCGGATCCAAACTGCGCTCCCTTTAGCCGTAGAATTCGAATCCACCGCTGGACCCGCTTGGCGTCGACGCGCCGCCGAGCTGCACCCAACCTCCCTCTCTCTTCCGCCCATGAACACCGCCTCCGACTCCGCCTCGTGCGGCTGCTCGTCCTCGCCCGCCGCTTCCGCCGCCCTCCGCCTTTCCGAACTGAAAGCCGCGCTCGCCGCAGCTCCGTCGCTGCCGCTCACCGTGATCTGGACTGACGGAGAGCCCATCGAGGCGCATTTCCATGTCACGGAGGTCGGCCGCGTGCAGCGCGACTTCGTCGACTGCGGCGGCACCGTGCGCCAGACGGTCACGTGCCTGCTGCAAACCTGGGTCGGAGACGACGTCGACCATCGGATCACCGGCGGGAAGCTGCTCAAGGCCTTCGAGCATGCCGCGCCCATTCTGCGCGGCGAAGACCTGCCCGTGGAGCTCGAATACGAAACCTGCAACGTGGTGCAGCTCGTCGTGGCCGCCATCCGGCAGGAGAGCGGACGGTTCGTGATCCAGCTGGGCTCGAAACACACCGACTGCCTCGCGAAAGAGCTCTGCCTCCCCGCAGGCCAGGCGAGCGGAACCGGCTGTTGCTGATCGGCGCGGGCGCAGAGACCTCGCGGCTCAGCGCTCCGCGAGGCGCGGCCATCGGATCGGAGCCGGGCGCCTCGGCATCACGCCGGAGCGGCAACCGCCGCGGCGACCGCCGGGTGCAAAGCAATCCCGGTCGCGCCCCAGCGATCCCACCAACGTCGGGCCGCGTAGGGCAGGTTGTCCGACATCCCGTTCGCAAACGGACACCAGACGGTGAAGCCGTCCGCATCCATCGCGAGCATGAGCATCACGTGCCGCCGCGAGCCCAAGCCGCTCTCCCGCTGCTCCGGCACTTTCGTCGTGCAGACGAGAATGCTCCGCCCGGCGAGATGCTCGCGCAAAACCTCATCATAGTCGGAGGACGTGGTGATCTGCTCCGCGAGGCCGAGCGCCCGCGCAATTTCCCAGATTGCCGTCGCGTCGACCGCCCCCGGGCGCGTCTGCCACTCCGGGTAGCGGGGCAGAAAGCGCGCGATGAAGGCGGCGTCGGACATGCCGGGCCGGCCTTCGTTCTCCCGCACCCGCAGGAGGCAGCGGCAGGCCGCGCCGTGTTCGTCCAGATTCATGCTCACGCGGCGTGGCGTGCCCGCACCCGGAGCGCCTGCACGGGTAACAGCGGTCGTCGACCTTGGGTGCCCGGACTGCCGGCGGACGGCGGCATCACGGAACGCAAGGGGGACACCTGCTTGATGGGAACGGCACGCGTCGCGGGGGTGGATTTCATGGCTCAAACTGCCCGCGATCCGAGGCAATAGCCACTTTTGGCCACACGCCGGGAAGACTTCCGGCCGGCAGCTGCCCAGGGCAGCAGGATAGGCGATTAAAGTTCGGCGGCCTCGGTCGCGGAGTCCGCCCGTGCGGCCACGTCACGGGCCGGGAGGGTGATCAGGCCGCGGGCAGTTCCAGCCAGAACCGGCTGCCCTTGCCCAACGCGGACTCGACGCCCACGCGGCCGCCCATGCGCTCCACCGCCTTGCGGACGATGGCCAGGCCGATCCCGGAGCCTTCATATTTGTTCGAGCTGTGGAGGCGCTGGAAGATTTCGAAGATGCGTTCGTGCGCCTCCGGCGGAATCCCGATGCCCTCATCCTCGATCCAGATGCGCACCCAGCCCGGCGCAGCCGCGTCGCGGCCGAACGCTTCCGTCCGCACCCGGATGCGGGGCGACGCCCCCGGCGCGACGAACTTGACCGCGTTGCCCAGGAGGTTCGTGAGGCATTGGCTCAGCAAAGCTCCGTTGGCCGCCACCGGCAGCAGCGGCTCCTCGATGTGAATTTCGGCGCGGGACGGGGCCAGTTCCGGGCGCTCCCGCACGAGCGCGCAGACCATTTCCCCCACGTCCACCCGTGCCGGAATCGCGGGTTGCCGGATGACGCGCGTGAGCGCGAGCACATCCTGGATCAGGCTGTCCATGCGGATTGCGGCCGTGACCACGCGTTGCAGATGCTCGGCCGCCGCGGGCGCCACCTGATCCGGCGGCATTTCGAGCACGAGGCCGGTAAACCCATGGATCGCGCGCACCGGTGCCCGCAGGTCGTGCGCGAGGCTGTAGGCAAACGCCTCCAGGTCGGCCATCGAGGCGACCAGCTGCGCGGTCCGCTCGGCCACCTTTTGCTCCAGCTTGGCCGCGTTGCCCTGCAACTGCTCATGGGCGGCCTGCAAGGCCTGCTCCGCGCGCGTCCGGGCCGCGATCTCGGCCTGCAGTTCGATATTCGCTTTCTCCGCCGCCTCACGCAGTTCGTGCTGGCGCAGCCCGCCCACGAGCAGCGCCTCGTTCAAGGCCACCAGATCCGGCCGCAGCTCGCTGGCCCGGCTCATCTGGATCACGACGCGTTCCGGCTCGGCCCGCTCGTTCAACGCCGGCCACATCGCGAAAAGCCAATACGCGGACGTCGGGTGGGCCCCGTCGGGTTCGGCATGCGTCTCGCCCTCTCCCGTCTCATAAACCCGGTCCAGAACCTCGATGCACTTCCGCCCGCCGGAAACGACGCCCTCGAAGGGCCGGCCCAGCAGGTCGTGCTCCGCGCGGCCCAGCAGCGCACAGAACGCCGGGTTCACGGTGCGGATGATATGGCCGGGCCCCTGCACCTCCACCATGGGCAGCGGCGAACGCTCGATGACCGGCGCCAGCCGACCGTAGGACGGGTCCGGCGTGGCGGCGGAATCGAGGGGATCCATGGCCCGCTCCGTTACTGCGGCAAGCCGGCCTCGGACGGCGGACCTCCCGCCTGGCCCAGCCGGCGCGGCAGCCCGCTGGTGAGGGCATGAAAATCGGTGCGATGCGGCGCCACCACGACCAGACCACGCTGGTCGATGATATATTCGCGGATATCCTTGCTGTGGTTGCTGCCGCGCATCTTCACCACGACGAGCACTTTTCTGAGCTGCCCCTCGATCTCCACGTAACGCAGGCGGATGATATCGTCGGTCAGGAAGGAGACGGCGTAGTGGCTGAAGCGGAAGGACGTGAACGAATCCTCGATCTCGACCGTGCTCACGATGGTGACGCCGGCGCCCGTCAACGCGGCGATCATCCGATAGAGGGACTCGCGGAAATCGGCGCGGAAGCCGGGCGCCAGCGCCATCTCGAAGCCCACCAGCGAATCGATCACCAGCCGCTTGGCGCGGGTGCGTTTCACCGCATCCAGAATCTCCTGCATCGTCTCGTCGACGGAAAGATCCAGCGGCCGCAGGAACAGGATCTCGAGCTGACCCGCCGCGGTCGGAGCCCCGAAGTCGATGCCGAGCAATCCCGCCCGCCGGCTGTATTCCGACGGGCGTTCCTCGAAGACCACGATGATCGCCCCTTCGCCCTGCCGCAGGCCCGCGGCGATGAACTGGCAGGCGAGCACCGATTTGCCCGTGCCGGAAGGCCCGGCGATCAGGACGCTGTCGCCCTCAAAGACGCCCCCACCCATGAGTCGGTCCAGCTCCGGCACGCCGATGGAGATACGGCGATGCCGGTTCCGGTGCCCCGGCCCGGTCAGACCCAGCGTGCGGGAAAACGCCTGCAGGCCGAAGTTCCCGATCCGGATGGTATGGAGACCGGGCACCGATGCCTGACCGCGCAGCTTCACGATCTGCAACTTTCGCACGACCGAGTTGCGCTCCGGGATCTGCGAGAGCCAGAAGATGCCGTCGGCCACGGTGAAGACCGGGTTCTCGCGCATTTCACCCTCCGCGTATTCGCCGACGAGGAAGGTCGTCGCCTGATACGTGGTGAGGAGCATCGCCAGCCGCTCGATGAAGCTCTGGAGCTCCATTTCGCTGGCCGTGGCGTCGCCCCCTTTTTTGCGCAGGACGGTGCGGAACGAATCGACCACGACCACGCTCGGGTTCCATGCCTCCACCTCCTGCGCAATCGTCTCGAGCACGCTGTCGAAATCCTTCTCCACCACCACATCGCTCAGGTTGATGAAGCGGATGGCGTGCTGCAGCTTGGCATCGTCGAAAAACGTATATTGCTGCTGGTAACGGAGCATCTTGATCGCCGACTCGCCCAGCACGGTGAAATACAGCGCCGGGCGCTCCCGCGTGGCGTTCGCGAACACAAACTGGTGCGCCAGGGTGGTCTTCCCGCAGCCCGGCGACCCCGCGATGATATTGAACGAAAACTCGGGCAGCCCACCGCCTAAAATTTCGTCCAAGCCGCGCACGCCCGTCGGCAGCTGCCGGATGGAGACTTTGCCACCCGACTCCCGGGATTTGCGCCCTGGGTTTCGCGGGCCGGCTTTGGATTTGGTTTTCATGTCTTTCCTTCTGATTTCGGATCGCCGGACGCCGTGGACGGCCAGACCTGGTGCACAAGCCGCCGCGTCAACGCTTCGCCGATGAATGTCGCCAACAATTCCAGCAAATGCGTCACAAGGGTGACGCCGCCCCGGGCTGCCTCCTCCGGCTTCAGTTCGTCCTCCGCATCGCCGGGCAGCACAAACTCCGCGCCTTCCTTCAACTCGACCTTGCGCAGCCAGGCCACCTCGTCGGCCGCCAGCGCCAACGCGCGCACTCCCAGGGCGCGGAACCCCCGCTTCCCGGTCAGGGGCGAAAGCAGATCCCGCAACTTTCCACAGACCCGGACTGCGGCACGCAAATCCCTCTGCCCCGACTCGCCGGCGCGCCGCTCTGCAGCGATCAGGCGGAGCGCAAGAGTTCGCATATTTGGTTTATTTTTGGCCAAGAGCGTTCGCTTCGAAAATGCCTTCGAACATGGACCGTGAAACTGGACTCCCGTGCACCATGGGACCTCGCCGCCGCGGCTAGATGCTTACCTCCGGACTGAACCTCTGCCCGAGTTTGTGGGCGCTGCTGGTCGCTAGATGCCGTCCACTCCGGTCGACCTCCGGCAGTTCGCACTGCTGCCAGTAATCATACAACGTCTTGACCAGAGCCCGTAAGGCGACCGGCGAACTCGGCTTCACGTGGTAGGCGCTGGCCCCCAGCCAGTAGGCCTTTTCGATGTCATCGTTGTCCTGCGAACCGGAGAACACCACCGTGGGAATCACCGCCCAGCTGGGATTCCGTTTGAAGTGCTCGAGGACCGCGAATCCATCCCCGTCCGGCATCTTCAGATCGGTCACGACGAACTCCGGGTAAACGTAGATAGTCCGGTCGGAAAACTTTCCCCGGCCCTCCAGATAGTCGATCGCCTCCTGCCCACTGTTTGCGGTTTGGATGGGCCCCAACACGCCGGCCGCGCGGAAGGCGGACACGATCAGCAGTTGGTCGTTCGGATCGTCATCCACCACCAGAATCGTGGGATTGGCTCGTTTCATGGGGTGTGGAACTGCATGACAGCTAAATTCTAATCTCTCCCCGCGCGGCAGGGCAAGCATCGATGCCGCTGGACTGCGGAAAAGAGCGCGCCGCCGCACCACTCCGCTCCATGTTGCCGCCTCGCTCGCCTTTCTGCCTGCCGTGAAACAACGTCCCTGCTCCGGCCCCAATCGCACAATCGGTGCCACCGTCACGCCCCCGCCCCGCACCATGGACCTCACCCGCCGATCCTTCCTCCTCACCTCCGGCGCCTCGATCGCCGGCGCGGCGCTCTGCCCGCGCTCGGCGGCGGCCAAGACCACCCGCCTCACCATCCCGACGCGCAGCGTGATCCCCGCGGCCCTGACACCATTCGGCCCCGACCTGGCGGTCTCGCACCGCGATTTCCGACGCCACCTCACCGCCCTCGCCGCGGTAAAAGGCGTGACGGCGATCATGGTAAACGGCGCCGCCGGCGAGGATGGCGCCCTCTCGCGCGATGAGCGCCGCGCGCTCGTCGGCGAAGCTCTCGCCGCCGTCGGCGACCGCACACCCATCCTCGCCGCGGTGCGCGAGCTGAAAGGCGACACGGATCCGGGCATCCTGGCCAAGGATGCCCAGGCCGAAGGCGCGCACGCGCTGATGATCATGCCGCCGCCACGCAAGGATGACCTCCGGTGGGAAAATGCCCGCGTGCGGTTCGAGCGCGTGTTCCAGGCGGCCGACCTGCCCGTCGCCATCTATCACACCGGCTATGCCACCGAAACGCTCGTGCAGTTCGCCGGCCTGCCGCGCGTTTTCGCCCTCAAGGAAGGCGGCGGCGACCCGGCTGCCTTTGCGCACAACCTCGTCGCACTCCGCGCCGCCCGGCCGGACCTCGCCGTGTGGTCCACCAACAGCCGCTGGCTGCTGGCCGACCTCGCCGTCGGGGCGGACGGAATTCTCTCCGGGATGGGCAGCGTCACCGCAGACTGGCACGCCGCGCTCGTGGAGACCGTCGCGCGCGGCGATCTCGCCGCCGCGCGGCAGGTGCAGGCCCGCATGCTGCCGCTCGTGCGCGCATTCTACCGGCCCGGCCAGAACCCGCACACGCGGATGAAATACGCCCTCACCGTCCTGGGCCGGCTGCCCCACGCCCAGGTGCGGCCGCCCCTGCAGCCGCTGGACGAGACCGAGCGCCGCGAGGTGGAAGCCGCGCTGCGCGAGACGGGTCTGCTGGCCTGACCTTCCGGCCTGCACCGCGGAACCACGACGTCTGCCCGTGGATCGCACGGTGGGACGCGCCCCGCGGAGCACAGCTACGGCGCAGATGGCGGTCATCGGCCGCGCAGGAACCGGACTTCGTCCCGCAACCGCTCGACCTCGCGCCGCAGCTCCACAACCAAGCGCAACGCCGGGAGGTCCAGCCCCAGCTCGCGCCGCAAGCGTTCGAAGTGCCGCAGTTCGTGAATCGCTTCGTCATCGAACCACCAGCCTTCGCTTGCCGGCGACGTGACCGGCGCGATCAGGCCGTGACGACAATAGACCGCGATCAAGTAGCGCGGCGTCTGGGTGATATGGACAACGACATCGATGGGATAAACCTCGCCGGCTGCCGGCTCGAAGCGTTGGAGGACGAAGGGAAATGCCAGGGCGTTCATGGAATAAAGGTCGCAGACGGCAGGACCGCCTCACGTCCGCCGCTCCCGCGGCGCGAAACGCGAGGACTGCGCGAGTTCTTTCCAGCGGGCGCGCTCGTCGTCGTTCATCGTGGTCGGCACTTCGATTTGGGTCACGACGAAGAGGTCGCCACGCGCTCCCGTCCGCCCCTTCGGCAGGCCATGTCCCCGCACGCGCAACTGCCGCCCCGGATTGGTCCCCGCCGGAACGTGCACCTTGATCGGGCCCTCCAGGGACGGCACCACGATGTGCGCTCCGAGCGCGGCCTCCCAGGGCGCAAGCACCGCGTCGCAAAACAGGTCCGCGTCGCGGACCCGGAGGTCGGGATGCGCGGCGTAGCGCACGCGCAGAAAGAGATCGCCCGCTTCGCCGCCGCCGAGCCCGGGAGCGCCCTTGCCGCCAACGCGAATCCTCCGCCCCTGCGTCGCGCCGGGCGGAATCCGCACTGCAAAGGAATGAGTTTCGTCGGCACCGGTCCGGTGGTTGAAGGTATGCACTGACAGCTCGCGCACGGTTCCGTGCAGCACCTCCGCGAGGGTAACGAGAATGTCTCCTTCGATATCGTGGCCCCGACGCACGCCGCGCCCGGGCGGTGCCTCGGCGCCGAAATCGAACCCCGCGCCGTCGACGTAGTCCGCCCGGTCCGGGCCGCCGAAGAACTGCTCGAAGAAATCGCTGAAGCCCGTGCCATGAAAGTGCACCCCCGTTCCGCCGGCGGAGCGGTCCGGCGGCGACGCCTCGGGCGAACCGGAAGCCTGCCAACGTGCCCGCAGCTCATCATATTTCTTCCGCTTCAGGGGATCGCCGAGCACTTCATTGGCCTCGTTGATCGCCTTGAATTTTTCCTCGGCCGTTTTCTTTTCCGCCGCCACATCGGGATGATATTTCCGCGCCAGGGCACGGAACGCCTGCTTGATCTCGTTCTCCGACGCTGCGGCCGTGATGCCCAGGGTCGCATAGTAATCTTTGAAGTCGGTCGACACGGGCTTCCGGCGATTTCCCTACGCGCCCACCGGGACACCGCACACCTGCGCGCGAACGTCTTCCAGCCTGCTCCGCTCCTCCGCTTCCATCTCCGCGGAATACTGCCCGAAGCGGGCCGCGGAATTGCAGCGGGCACGATGCAGGAGCGCCGCCTGCGCGGCCGACCCGTTGCCCTCGCGTCCCGCCCACGCCTGCAGGGCGGGCCCCTGCAGCGCGCGACCGAAGGAAAAGCTGAGCTGCCACCACGGCGGCGAGATCCGGTTCATGGCGTCGAGATGCTCGGTTGCGCGCACCGCGCTCTGACCACCCGACAGGAACACGATGCCCGGCACCGCAATCGGCACGCAGTGCTTCATGCCCTGCAGCGTCCGCTCGGCCACTTCCGCCACGGGTGCCTGCCGCGCGCACGTGGTGCCGGAAAGCACCATGTTCACCTTGAGCAGGAGCGTCTCCAGCTGCACGCGCTGCACCGCCAGCAGGGCAAAGAGCGCGCGCAGGCTCATCTCGGTGACCTCGAGATGCCGCTCGATCGGATGATCGCCGTCCATCAGCACCTCGGGCTCGACGATCGGGACGAGCCCCGCTTCCTGGCTCAGCGCGGCAAAGCGCGCCAAGGCGTGCGCGTTGGTCGCGATGCCGGCGTCCGTGGGCAGCCCCGGCCCGATCGTCAGCACGGCCCGCCACTTCGTGAAACGGGCTCCGAGGGCCGCGTAGCCGACCAGCCGCTCACGCAAGCCATCCAGACCTTCGGTGATCTTCTCTTTCGGCGAGCCGGCGAGCGGCCTCGTGCCCAGGTCGACCTTGATCCCGGGAATCATGCCCTGCGCGACGACCAGCTCGGCAAACGGGACGCCGGCCGCCGTTTTCTGCCGCAGCGTTTCATCAAAGAGAATCACGCCGCTGACGAATGCCCCCAAGCCCGGCGTGCTGAGCAGCATTTCCCGGTAGGCGCGACGCGTCGCCTCCGTGCTTTGCACCCCGACCTGCTTGAACCGCTTCTCCATCGTCGGGCCGCTCTCATCCACGGCGAGAATTCCCTTCCCCAACGCGACCAACTCGATCGCGGTCGTTTCCATTTCGGCGGTATTCATGGCGTTCCTTTCCCCGGCCTGACGCGGCTGGGCACGAGCACCTGCAGGGTATCCCGGCGGCGCGGGGGCGAAGTGCGGGCCCCGGGCTGCTTGGTCCAACGCCGCCTACGCGCGGTCTTTACGCCGCCGCGGCGTTTTCTTCGGCGTGGCGGGCACGATGACCACGCAACACGTGGCCCGTTTCAGCACGCCACTGGCCGTGCTCCCCGCGACGAGGTCGTAGAAGGCCGAGTGGCCGTGCGAACCCAGCACGATGAAATCGGCCCCGAGCTTCTTCGCCTGGGCGAGGATGGTCGAACTCGCCACCCCTTGCACGCAGACCGCCTTCGTCGGAATCCCGTCGGCAGCCAGGCGCGTCTGCATTTTCTGGAGGCGGCGCCGCGCGCCGCGCTCCATCTCGACGGTGAACTCCGTCAGATCGCTGACGAGCGGTGCCATATCCGTCGCCATCATCGGCGCCTGCACGACGTTGAGCAGAAAAACTCGGCCGCGCATCGCGCGAGCAAGGTCGGTCGCCGCTTCGAGCACCGCCCCGCTGATAGGAGAAAAATCGATGGCCGCTAGGATGGTTTTCATGGTGGACGCGGTTTGATCTGAGGGATGCGGGGCCTCGACAGATAGTATCCCACATCGTGGGTGTAGTTCCGCAGGACTTGGCGCATGTCTGCGCACATCTTGGCGCGCTCGGCCGGCAGCGTCGGCGCATCGCGCCCGGAATCCCCGGGCAACCGCGCTGCTCCGCGGGGCAGCGCCGCTTTCCCTGCACGTCGCCCTGGCCGTCGCGCTCAGGCTTCCGCTCGCCGCCTCACGCGTCGCCGGCCGCCGCGCTGCCGCCGCGTCCGCTCCCGCTGCGCTCCATCTGGCCTGCGGGCACCACGAGGACCGGGCGCCGCGCCTGTTTGAGCACCGCCTGCGTCGTGCTGCCCAGCACGAGATCGTAAAGCGCCGCGTGCCGGTGGGCCCCCATGACCAGATAGTCGACCGCGAGCTTATCGGCCTGTTTCACGATCTCCTTCGCCGCCTCGCCGCTCAGCCGCAGCATGTGCGCGACGACCCCGTAGGCATCGAGCTGGAGTTTCAGCCGCGCCAGGTGCTCTTCCGCCAACTCTTCCACGGTGCGTGATGCCGGAACGGCAATTCCCCACTGGATCGCCTCGGGCGCGACGGTGTGCGGCGCCACGACGTGGAGCAATACGACCTGCGCCCCCACCGCCTTCGCCAGCTTGGCGGCCTCGTCCACGAGCACCTTCGTAACGTCGGAGAAATCCACCGGCACAAGGATCGTTCGCATGCGGGAAGCTACTCCTCAAGCGGGTCGGAGCATGCGCAGCCGTTGGCATTTGTGCCGCATAATCGGACGCCGGCTCGCCCCGCGGCATCAGGGCTTTTCCCGAAGCGTGGCCAGATAAGCCACGAGCGCCGCGAGATCGCTTTCCGCCAACGTCCGATATCCCCGTTTGCGCCGCGCGACCGCAGGGGAAATTTCGTCCGCCGCCGCGCCGGCACCGAGAATCCAGTCCTTCAACTCCGCAGTGGATCGACGCGTGCCCACCCCGTCCAGCGGATGGCGGGGATTGCCCGCGCCGGCGATCGCATGACACGTGGCACAGCCCTGCGCGTCGTAGATCTCCCGGCCACGCACCGCGGCGGCAGTCGGCGCCGCAGCGGACGCGGCGGCCGCGGACACAACCGCGGCGACCGCCCCGGGCCGGCCACGAGGATCCGGATTGTGCCGGACGGCAAACGTGTGGGCGAGGGCCACGACCACGGCTACCGTGAAGAGGCAAAGGACGCGGGCGATGGATTCCCTCATGATGATCGTCGCTGGGTGGCAGCCGTCGTC
>JACCDL011149116.1_pt1 | contig 26919 bp, 21 predicted proteins | sample 7441931 | NCBI WGS metagenome assembly JACCDL01 (sample SAMN15323437, study PRJNA562643) | freshwater metagenome | isolation source: river surface water | place: USA:Blue River Watershed | collected 2017-08-16 | reverse complement strand
GACTTAAAGAGTTATATTGTAATAGCAATGAAATAACAGAAATTCCACATATTGAAGGACTTGAAATACTAAATTGTGGTTGGAACCAGTTATCCGAAATTCCACATATTAAAGGACTTAAATTATTAAGTTGTTCTAATAATCAAATAACAGAAATTCCACATATTGAAGGACTTCAAAAGTTATATTGTAATTGCAATCAAATAACAGAAATTCCATATATCGAAGGACTTGAAATATTGTTTTGTGATAACAATCAAATAACAGAAATTCCTCATATTGAAGGACTTCAAAAGTTATATTGTTCTAACAATCAGTTAACAGAAATTCCACATATTGAAGGACTTCAAAAGTTATATTGTTCAAATAATCAATTAACGGAAATTCCACATATTGAAGGACTTAAAGAGTTGTATTGTTCATATAATCAGTTAACAGAAATTCCACATATTGAAGGACTTCAAAAGTTATATTGTTCAGATAATCAGTTAACAGAAATTCCTCACATTGAAGGACTTAAGATTTGGCAGTATGAAGGCAATCCCATAAAAAAAATACCACATATAGAAGGTTGTCAAATTGCTTTATTTTAAACTAATAATTTACATTAATAATTTACAAATTATTTAAGTTATTATATGCATCTTTATAATTTAGATCATTATTTGAGCGGTTTTCTTGAGTCGCTAATTTTTTTCGCCGTGAAAATAAAAACATAGATGGTACCAGTTCAATAAGTAACTGCATACCTGAACTCATGTTATAGCCCTCCATAATTTCTTTAACGAAAGTGCTTGTTTGATATCGGCAACGCTTAAGTTTTACTTGTACTGTTTTGGACCACCCTACCAAATCGGGTTTTCGCCCAAACCATTCCTTTTCCCCGTCAAATAAGTATTCCATACCATATGCACCCGCTAACAATAATTCCTCTGCGAACGAACAATATCTGTTACGATTATTTTTCAGCTTTAGTCGTTTATATATGTTTTGTATGTCAATTATATTTGAGTTTTTATTAACAATAGGTACATTACTTATGTCGGTGCCATCATCTTCGAGTTGCATGCGCAGCATATCGATTTGCTCCAACAGCAAGTTTTTATCGTCTTCTTCGCGTTCTTTATCCATATTAAATTCATCATCGCGATCATCGGTTATATCATCAAGAACATCGTCAACATAAGTTTGTTTTTTTTGTTCCATGGTCATGTACCGCAATTGATTATCTTCAACCGACTGCGGAACAAACCTATAGTCACTTTTAGATTCGGATAACTGACTGCCTCCTTTGGATACATGAGTGCTCGTACTATACAGTTGATCGTTTCGCGGTTCGGTCGAATGAGCTTCGTTTGGGTTGTTAAAACCGCTACTACCGCCAGTCGGATCTTCTTCAAACGTAAAGCTTTCCAAATCATAAGTTTTCGAGAGCCGCTCCATTTCCCGTTTAAACTGTTTTGCATCGGCATCTTCTTCCTCCTGTATGTTAGTGCCATTAATAATTTGTTTCTCTAATTCCAGAATTTCTCTGGAATTGTCATCGCTCATCAGAGACGATATACCGACTATATTTTTTGGATCGTTGACGTTGAACTCCATACCGTTTATACTTTTTTGCGGACGTTTTTTTATAACAGCCAAATCAATCGCCGAATTTTAATTCTATTCTTCTTTAGCTTTTTAAATTTAAAAAATGTTTACACGCGGCAAAAAAATGTACTTAATGCGAAACACTTTTATGAATTCAGTCTATGTTGGTTTGAGTTATAAAAAAAATAAAATTACAAACTTTTAGTTAGCGATGTAGCAGTCTTTAATTTGCGGTCTTTGTATTAATGGATTATCCCAGCAATATAATTCTTGAAGTCCTTTGATACACGGAATATGGGTTAAATTATTCCGATTGCAAATTATTTTTTTTAGTCCTTCAATATGCGGAATCTGGGTTAACTGATTATATGAGCAATACAACTCTTTAAGTCCTTCAATATGTGGAATCTTAGTTAACCGATTACGTGAACAATTTAAATATTTAAGTCCTTCGATGTGCGGAATCTGTGTTAATTGATTATCCCAACAATACAACTCTTCAAGTCCTTCAATATGCGGAATATCCGTTAATTGTTTATCGATACATTCTAACTTTTTTAAATTTCTAAACACCTCAGGTTTTAAGTTTAATAAATGTTTATTTTTTTGCTTTATTACTAATTTACGAAGCACGCGTAGAGATATATGTTTTTTAAATTTGCTTCGATTTACTCTATGAAATACAAGAATCTCATCTTGATCCAAAAAGCCAAATATGTATTCGATCAAATAGCTGGACAGCTCGGATAACATCGTTTCTCTATTTTAGTGAATAAAATAAAAAATTCAATTTTTATAACTTGGATAATCTTAATGTTTAATATATTGTATCAATGAGCTTCCGAAACTGGCTGTAATTCCTTCAAGTCTGGTTTTTTTCTAAATCGTTCATTTTCTCCATCAAATAAATACTCCAAAATAAGCTCACCACCTGAAAAAAATTTTATTTACATCTGATCATGCTCTCTCTTTTGAAATTTTGGCTTTTCTGGCAAATTCGGTGTTTTTATACTTGAGCACCACGCACACGAACCACATACCTGTTCGACATTGAAGTTCCAATCTATGACAAGAACGTCGGTTACATAAACCCCCATCTCTTCGAAACGCATGCGCAACATGCCTATTTGCTTCAGTATTAATGCTTTTTCGGCCTGCTTTTGTTCCTTGTTACTAAGTTCAGAATAGTTAAATTCAGAATAGTTAAATTCGGAGCTTAAATCGGAACCCAAATTAGTAAGAACAAGTTCTAATTTATTTTGTTGGTCCATCACTCAAATCGGTGCGTAAATTATTCTCTAAAGAGAAAAGTTTATATCTTTAGAGAATAAGTTTATATCTTTATACTAGTAATATGCCAGGACTCACAAGATATGTGAGCTTTGACGTGGCCAATAAATCCCTGGCCGTGGCCGTCATACGCTTTGAGTGTACCGAAATTATTAACGATCAGCTGGCGGTTGCTTTTGCCGCATATCAAAAAAATAAAAAAGTAAATCAAACCGCCGATATGTCTCTACTTTTACACAACTACCTCGAGTTAGTAAAGAAGTGCAACGCTATATTGGCAGCCAGGTTCCAAATAGAACATTTGGAGGTCGTCGACCTAATTCCGGGTAGAAAGGTATCTGAAACAAGTGCAGTCGAGCGATCGTTTTTGTTAAGTCGAGCGCTTGAAAGCCTAAGAACACGAATTCCCGCGGGTGAATGCAAATTTCTTATAGAATATCAAATGGGGCCCAATGATAAAAGCCGTGCAGTGTCGTCGCAAATACTGTTATTCTGCACCACTTTTATGCATAGTGTAACTGAAGCCGAAGCAAGAATAAAGCTTGTCGGACCATCACTAAAAAATAAGCTCCATATAAAAAACATTAATGAAAGTTACCATGCTCATTATCTGGCTAAATTTAAAACCAATTATGCTGCTAACAAAAACCATACGAAGTTTTTGTTAAATAAATTAACAGCAGCATATGGACAAGACACCGTTACAAAAAAAATTAAGAAAAAAAATATGGACGATGCGGCTGATGCTATTTGTATGGCTGTTGCTTATTTTATGTTTGTTGAAGCAAAACCTTAATAATAAATTAGCTCCATATATCGGCATTATCGTCAAAGGTAATAAACACGGACTTTCTATTTTCCTCTGATTGTGAATCTGTTACTACATCCGGATTATTAATTTTTTCGTTCGATTCTAATAAATTATCGCTCCTGTTTATTGTAGTTTCTTTAATTCCGATCTGAGTTTCATCATTATCGGAATTTATGAGTATGTCTTCTTCTAAAATGTCTTCTCCAGAAGATAAATTAGTTACTAGAATAGGAGTAGAAATAGACTTATCTGATTCTTTAGAGGGTACTATATGAGGCATAGATGTACGCTCTCCAATTTCACTTTTCATTTCGTTAATTATATTAGTTAATTGTTCTATTTTTTCAAGATTTTGTTGAATATATTCTTCTTTAGCAATGATAATTTTTTTTAATTTGTTAACAAGTTTACGGGATTCATATTTTTCCGTGCACAACATTTTTATTTCCCTCTGCATAGATTCGAATATTTCATGTTTTTTTGAGAAGTTACCGCCAATTGCTCCAACTTTTCCAATCACAAAGCGCTTATACATACTCTCCTTTTCTATCAATAGTAAATCTATGAATTCATCTTGTAATAAGCGTGTATTATCTACTTCGGCGTGCTGGTCAATTATCATACCAAGATAATCATTGACCAATTTTAGTATAAAATTTTTATTAACTCCGTTAAGTACATTACGTAAAATGGAGTTTTTCTTTGTGTTTAAGACACTATCATAATAATCTTCAGGTATGAACTCCTTAGTTACACGTTCTGTGCACTGTGTAAATGTAAGACTGGCAAACCCATTTTCAATAAAAAATGTATGCATTGCCATAAGAGATTTTTTATATAATTTAGGATTTTCTATTCCTTGAAGGAAAGAGGTCAAAGCATGTTTATATCCTTCAGTAATGCTTGATACAACTTTATCATTCCGCAGCTTTCTCGCCTCAAAATATAAATGATTATAAAATAAATCAACATAATATGCTGCTACCATTTCGAATGTTTCTAGTGTTTTTCGGGGATAAGTGGACTTATCTAGAATACGAATATTATTTTTTGAGACACTCATAGTATTTAAAACGCAGGATATTCTATATCTTTTTAACGTTTATTTTTTAGAAGAGCACTGAGCAATCATAGTATAAAAATTAAATAATAACGTCTTGCGTACATCTTCCTAAATTTATAAAATTAATAAAAAATAGCTTTTCCGTAATATAAGCAAAACGAATAATATGGGCGATAAGAACATTATAATATTTGACACAAATTTAGAAATAGAGGAAATTTCCATAAAATCTGAATTGGAACTTTTTTATGATGAAATTAAAAAGACTAATAAAGTCCGGGAGCAACATTTAGATAAGTTTTATGAAATGGAAATGTATAAATCTATCGAAGAACTTCCTAGTTCTACAATAGATGCTATCATATTAGAACAACTATTACCTTACAGTTTACCTATTTTAAGGGAAATTCCGGAAATAGAATCTAAAGCAAATTATGTAATAAGCCAGTTTGGTAAGAACCCGAGAAAAAAAATAATTTCGAAAGAGCAAACCGGAGCACCTGGTATTACAATAAAATTTAACATGAATATGAACTGTTTTTATAAAGGTGTACCAATTGGTATTTCTGAAGGAACAGATGTTAGTGTTATTGGGCTAGCTGTATATAAAAAACTATATGAAAGTGGTTTAAGTGAACTGACAACAGATAAAATGATTAACGGTTCTTATAGCATTTTTAACTACACTACTAATACGTATGAGAATTTTCATTTAAAAATGTATCCAAATATTGCAGTGCCATTTACGGAGACGGGCGCCTATCGTTTTATTCTTTTCAAAGACATTAAGAAGGAACTTAACTACCTTAAAAATATCATGAAACAAATGGAACGAAGTTATCGTAAAACGAATCTGGAGCTTTATAGCTATACGCGTCGCATGGCAAAAAATAATATTACGGAAAAAGAAAAGATTCCATACATAGCTCTGGTATTAGCTAATCACCTTGGCAAAATAATTGATCAAAACCTTGAATACCAATCTAATTTTAACTTATTAATAAACATCAGTAATTTGGGTCTATACGACATATATAACAAAACAATGATATCATCCGAACTTAAAAAGAAATTAGAAACAGAGCTGTCCTTCCGAATGGATATGGCTCGTCTTAAAGACGAACAGACATTTAATAAATTTAAGCTACAAATGCAGATTTTTCAAAAAAAGAACATAGCATTTAAAAAGTTTGGTAAAAGTAATCTATATGCTTTATCCAAAAAAGAGCAGGATATGGTTGATATAGAATACGTTAAAATGATAGCTAATAAAGCTATTCAACCAGAAGAGCTTAAAATGGTTTATGATTTATATGCTGCCATAGATCATGATGATAATGATTTGATTGAAACATCGTTACAATCTATTAGTAAAAATCTCAATAAAGCAAAAAAATATGATCTGAAGAACTTTATGTATATAAAAAAGATAAATGATTTTTTACTGAATGAAAAGGGTCAAAATTTAATATGTCCACACGTTGTGGATAAAGCCCGACTTGTTATGGAAAAGTACTCAAACATATTAGAAAAATCAAAAAAAATACGAGATACTTTAAAGGAGCAATATTCATCTTTAGACATAACAAACGCATTTTTTTGTAAGATATGTGGGGAGATGCTTTTTGAGGCCGATAATTCTGAAGATATCACCGAATCAGAAAAAGAAGGATATACTAATCAAAATTCAGCAAATCCCTTATATGTGACGATATATAGGGAAATAGTGTATATAGTATCAACTTTTATATCATTTTCATCACCGAGTGTCATGAATTTGCAATCAATAGTACGAAACATATCGGATCTTATTAAGGGCGAAATTGGAAAAATAGAATCTAATTTATTTAAAATAAAAACCGCCATCAGTGAAAATATATCACTCACATTGAACATATACATATACATATACACATTCGCCGCGTTATGTCAACTAATTTATACAAACCAGAATATTATGGAATTCAAAAAAACATTTGTACGAAAAGGCGGAAACAAATCCGAGAAAAGTCCATTTTTAGTATATGGTGCAAAAGAAAAAAAATCAAAGTATGCTGGTAAGACCTCTACCAACGTAACCTCTGCCAAAATCAAAAAATCTGAACAAAATGTGGCCGAAGGAGAGCGATCCGTCGCTAGTCCTGACAAGGGAGCAGCTATAACTGAACAACTGAAGGAAAGGTCAAAAAATATTAAAAAGAATAAAGTAGATTTACAAAAAATAATAAATGACGCTCTATACATCATTAAAAACATAAAGTATAGTGAAATTCATAAATCCGAATTTGTCACCAACGACAGCATTAAATCACTATTTTTAATCGCATATCGCTGGGTAATAAACATAAATTACGTAGCCGTAAGTTACTCAAATATCAGTTATTTCGTGCAAAATGATGCTGTGCAATATGTAATATATGGATATAATCAAATGGCGCGTAAAAAACATGCGCCTCTAATGCCAAATTTTTATTCTCATTTATTTCCGTCCCTTCTGCGCGATAAAAATCATGAGTTTTTTAAACGGTTTCCACTAGTATTTGGTCGAAATTATGACACAGTGAATAAGGAACTTATCGATAAAGATATCAGCGTTTATTCTACTTTGACAATGATTTCAACATGGAATGATAATAAATATACAAATGACAGTTTTAAAATGTTCCTTGAATACATGAAGGAGGAACTTTTTTTAGAAGTTCCAACTGACAATAAAAAGTTGGACGAGTTTTACGCTAAGTATGCACACCTTGCTGATCTCGAAAAGAAAAAGAGAAAAGCCATTAAAAAAAGATTCTTAAGACCCCTTGTATCTTATAAAAATATAGAGTATCCAGATAGTAAATTTATATACGGCTGCATATGTAATGATGCTGATTTAATTTATCAAAAGATAGATGCTAAGGGACAGCCTTATGGAGAAAAAAAACAGTTTACCGCCAGCGAAATTCAGAAATGGTTGCAGGATAAAGAATATAAACAAGTAGAGGAGTTTAAAAAATGGGAATTAATTGAAAGAAAATGTAAAGATTGTAAAAAAAATAAAATCTCTAACATTGAGATCTTTTACAAATATTATGAAAATTCCTGTCCAGTCAGCGAATTACATGAATTTTCTGCTGATAAGTGTGTTAAGTGTGGTTTAACAAAAGACCAATTAAAAACTCATGATAAAGCTTATTATGATAAGTATAGTGCCGTATATGTTAAAACACGTCAAATAGAACGAAATTTAATCAATGAAGAACTGAAGAAATATACTGAAAGATCTAAAGCGCAAAAAAATATTAAAGATGAAACATTCCCAAAATGGGAATTAACAGTGCAAAAAATAAATGAATTTAAAAAATTAATCAGCATCTCTGAAAATGAATTCAATAATATAGGGCTTTATGAAAAGCAGGAATACCAGAGTATAAAAGATGGTAAGCTAAATATGAAAGAAATAAGTGAAGACGAGTTTATCAAGAGAAATAATCATTTATACGAATATTATTTATATATAATAAGAAATTACAATATAATTAGAAATAGCGAAACTATAATAATTCCTCCCCCGCAATTAAGCGATCTTTTAACTAAATTTCCAACTAAGAATTTACATTTATGTCCGAGAATCAATGATGATTTTCTCAAAAAGTATAAATATTACAAGAAAACACTTAAAGGTATAGAGTTATCTAATTTCCTTTTATCGTATATTTCGTCGACGTTATTAACTATTTATGATCATTTTAAAAAAATTAATCGGGAAGAAATGGGAATGTACTTCATCAAGCTTTTAATAGGAAACATAATGAATGCGGAAAAAAAATTAACGAGCTTTACTGTTCGAAAGTCGAAATACAGTGCTAATATAGAGGATGTCGCTGACTTGATAGCCGAGACCGAGGGTGATAAAGAAAATGACTTCGACCAGATGTCACAGGACGGTGACATCTCGGCCGAACTCGAGTACAATGAAGAAGTAGTCGACGAGGAACCAGATGACCCCTTTGCCTTGGGAGATTTGGACATCGAAATGGATGCAGAAGATGATGAAGATAATTTATATACTGATTTTGAAGACAAACAATCATAGACAGCTCTCCCCGAAGGCAAAATATAAATGGTTAAATGATATGTCCAGGATGTATAAAACAACAAAATAATAAGCCATCGCTGTGTCTGGTGAAGTAAGTTCTATATTATATAATTTATATAATATTGCTATTATGATCAATATTATGATGGTGGAAATAAATGAATTATGCTCCATTGTTAATTTTACTTTATATATATAAGTATATAGATAAAATGACCATAGAATTCAATTCCTTTTTCGGAAGTGTAAGCAATTCCATATATTCGACCACGGGGTTAAATCACATTTTTTCTAGTGTTTTATACACATCTTTGTCCATGACAATTATTATTATAATCATGGTTTTGCTGATATATCCGGCCCGAGAGAATTCGCCATCATGGATAGTAGTAAAACTGTTTTTATACGTGTTTGGCGGAGTTTTAGCTATTTTTTCCGTGCACGGAAGCTTTATTAAAAATGACTACAAAGAGAAATGTGAAAATAATAGGGTAAATAATTTGATGAACAGCATACATGGTGGGAAGTTTGTATACAATGGTGATTCCATTCCTGTTCAACCAAATTTAGAGCACGTTGAAGAACATGAAGAACGTGAAGAACATGAAGAAGAACGATTTAAAACTTCTAAGCCCATTTCCTTGTCGGCCATGATCGATGATTTGGAAAAAAAAGTATAAATTAAGAAGTCGCATAATATTGTAATGTTGGTAATTATTTTATGTTTGATATTAGTATATTATTTATAATAGTCTACGTTAAGCTTCAATATAACATGTCTAACAAAGATATTTATTTAGAAGATGGAAGTTCATTGGCATGGTTTAATCGATCATATGAGTATTTTTTTAATAAGACGACCATTATTTATGGAAGAAGAGAATCAGGTAAATCAACTATAGTTTTAGAAATAATGTACCTTCTGAAAGACCGCATATCTATTCCATTTGTTGTTTCACAATCAAATGCCGCGGACTTCATTGGCAAAGTTCCTAAGAACTGCATAAAATCCGGCATTACAAAGGAGTGGCTTGAGGAATTTCTTTTGGCCCAAAAGGGTCGTGCCGCGTTATATAATAAAGCAAATGATATGAAAACACTAAAATATCTGTTTGATAAAATAAAAAATGCACAGGCTGAAAACATGGAAAAAATGATTCTCTCTTCTGCTGATAAGCACATTTTCAATGTTGAAAATAACCCTAAGTTAGAGTTTTCCACCAAAAAAGAACAAATTAAAGCAATACAAGAAGTGCAGGTAAAAAAAATCGTAGATTTGTATAAATCAAATATTAGGGCATATAAGCATATCCTCGATGGTATGGTCGATGTGCTAAATCGCGACGAGATATGTTGTCTCAATTACCTCGACTTTCAGCCGCATGCGCTTTTAATTTTTGATGATTGCGCAAGTGTGCTTAAAAAATGGGTAAAAGAAAGTACAGTAATCAAAGAGATCTTTTATAATGGCCGCTGGTCATATATCACCTTCATTATCACCACTCAGGACGACAAGGAAATTGAGTCTGAATTACGAAAAAATGCAATGGTTAGTTACTTTACAACGCACCAGGCTGCCATTGCTAATTTTACCCGCGCTTCAAACGCATACCCCAAGCATGAAAAAATAAGAGCCGAGCAATGCATTAAGCGTATTTTCAAAGGAACTGATAACAAAGTGAATAGCTCACTCAAAACTAAAAATTTTAAAAAGATGGTATATGTGCAAAATAAAGAAGATCCCTTTATGTATACGGTAGCTGAGATAAGAGAGAGTTTTAAGTTTGGATGCCCAGCCCTTTGGAAACTAGATGAAAAGTTGGAAGAGACAAAAGAAAAGAACGACAACGAAGATACGCAGGGTTTTTTTAATCGATACTATTCTTTTTGAATAATTCACGTCTTCATTTATTTATTTTTTTGTAATAAAAAAAGGTTATCTTAAAAATACGTATATGAATCATTATATATAAAAAATGTCAAATAGGTTTTCAGACTGGTTTAATAAAATTGTTGGGAAGGCGCCGTCTGAAAACAAAGTAATTATCAACTCCAAAAGTATAGAACCGATTTTGCCACATGAGACACAAACCAATACAGGTAATTCTAATTATGATGCCTATGCCGAGTATGCGACATTAAAAAAAAAACTACACGTAGAAAAAGCATTTAAACAAATTGAGGCATACGACTCCGCAAAACACAAAGAGAATCCCAACTACAAATCTTTTGCGTACAATGTAGAGCATGAGCTTGACGAGGCCGACGTTGATAAAAAACTGGACGAGGTTCTCGATGTAGAACAAGCAAAGAAATTAAATGTTTGCGAAGAACAGCAAATAACAGAACAGCGTCGTAAAGAGCTTGAACAACAAGAGGCTATTTTTAAAGAGCGTCAAAATCATCGTGCAGATGTAACGGAGTCCATAAGAAGTAAGATGGCTGAATACGACGCAAAACAAACCAGGGATGGATATAAAACATATGAAGAAATCTGCTGCGAAAATGACGAAAATAGTGATCGCGACGAAGACGAAGAAATGGAGCGGGTATTGCAGGAGCGCCTTGGTGTGTACGATGGCACCACAGAAACAGAAGAGATCAAACAAAAAAGATCAAAAAAGCAAACTACACTCGATACTAAATTAAAAGATAATGAAAAAAGTCATCAAGAAAGCATTGCGGCAATTAACAGACAAATGGATTTATATCATGAACAAAATAAGGAACGGGCTAATTACCGCGCGTATGACAGTCCAGATCCTATCGAACATATACGAATGGCTCCTTATGATAAAATTTTGCAAGATGAGCTAGATCAAATTCAAAGGAGCAAGTTAGAACAATTTCAACGAAGCAAATTAAATCCAGATTATGAACCGCCTCGTTCGTTTCCCCAGTTTGTTGCATCACAACGAGACAACGGAGACCCGGCAGGAACTGCTGACAGGCACTTTTTTATGAATGCATAATATTTTACTGTTTATTTTAAAATGTATTTTTTTTAAAAGAGCGATCAAATTAATTTAGAGCATAAAATATATCAAACCAATATATTGATCACACATTATGCCGTCACTTCCTCCAACTTTATTAAGAAAGGGATTTGTCGTCCCACCTGAAGGCTCGACGCCAATAGAAGTTAAAAGGATTGAGAATACTATTTCCATTGATTATGTGCTTAACTTCATAGCAAATAGAATTCCACTTAAGCGGGGCAGCCTTCCTAGGATAGTACCGAAAAAGCCGGGTGATAAAGTTATAGTGTTAAAATCTGACACAGGCAGTGGTAAATCGACAGTGTTGCCACCTAAACTATATACTACCTTTTTTGAGGGTAATAAAAAGAACATAGCCGTTACTCAGCCACGTATTCTAACGGCTATGGATCTCCCAAATACAATAGTACCTTACACTCCAGAATTGGAACTGGATAAAAACATCGGTTATAACACCGGAAAATTCAAAAGACTTCCGACTGAGCGCGGAATTATATTTAGCACGGTTGGTGTGCTAACACAGCAATTAATTATGAACACGTACGAAGAATTTATGAAAAAGTATCAGTTTATCATTATCGACGAAGTGCACGAGCGTGACATCGATACCGATTTATGTCTATTCATGCTTAAAAAACTTTTAGAAGTAAATTTTAATAACATCGAATGCCCGCTGGTAATTTTAACCAGTGCAACCTTTAATGAAGAAGTTTTTATCAATTACTTCGACGTTCCAAAAGAAAACTACGTACAAATAGTCGGTTCCACATTCCCCATCGAGCCGAATTTTACTAATTATAGTGTTGCTAATTATGTTCAATTTGCCACTATGAAAGCGCAAAAGTTACACATCGAGAACATCGATGACGTAAAAAATGGAGAGACGTCGCGTGACATTATCATTTTTGTGAAGGATTCCGGGGTAGGAAAAAAAATATATGCTGACATGCATTTATTCAACTCTAAAGTGTTAGACAACGATTTCGATAAAGTCGTTGGGTATGGCGCCGAGCTAAATGTCAAATTAGAAGCTATGTATAAAAAAATCGGTGGTAAGTCCAAAAACCAAGAACGTTATTACATATTACCTATCCTGCTGGATAGCATAAACTTTCAAAGCGGTGGTTTAGAGTATCAGAATTTATTTTCAACATTTGAAAGTATAAATGTTCCGCTTTGGAAGCTGGATGACAGAAATTCAATAGATACGACAAAACCACCAGATAATTATGTGATGCCTACCCGCCGGATAATTATTGCAACAAATGTAGCGGAAACCGGTGTTACTATTGATACTCTTAAGTATTGCATAGATACCGGCTATCATTTTAATGTGGAGTTCAACCCAGAGGTAGGATGTCCTGTGATGTATGCTAAAAATGTTACAAAAGGAATGGCGATACAGCGTAGGGGCCGTGTTGGAAGAAAAGCGCCAGGGTTCTGGTATCCATGCTATACTGAAGAAACATTCAATGCAATGCCAAGTGAACAGAGTTCAAAAATCATAATCAGCGACACAACAGAAAATGTACTCAGTATTATGATAAAGGAAAAAGAAGTGGGGGTGATCGAAGAAAATTCAATTCGTAAAATTAAAAATCATAAAAAAGAAAACCTGTTTCATATGTTCAACCTATCTTCGAATGCGTGGTATACCACGCAAAATGTGTTGCGAACTAATCTTTCCGCACTGGATTTTATTGAAATGCCATCAATGCAATCCATGTGCAACTCCATGGAAAAGCTTCATATGTTGGGGTTTATGAATGATTCATATAATATAACAACAATAGGCTTTTTTGCTAATCAAATTCGATTTATTAGTTTGGAGCTTCGCAAAATGATCTTATCTGGATTTTATTATGGAGCGAACATACTTGATTTGATTACGATCGCGGCGTTTGTTTACATAACCAAACGTAAGGTCTTTGCTAAAGGATTTAAAATGCAAAATTTCCTTAAACAAACCGATGCAGAATTTGATTTTTATAACAAAATTTTATTTGCAGATGACTTCATAAATTGTGTTTTTGTTTGGAATATTTTCCAATCTTTCATACAAAAATCGATTAGCAGTCTGGACGGTAATCTTTTAGAAAATATGAATAATACAAAAACAACGGAGTATAAAAACATACTTTATACCGACATCATAAGAAATTGGTGCTCTGAAACCGGACTAATCTACGAAGGGTTGCTTAGTGTTATTGCTACTCGGGATCAACTGATTGAAAACATATTAACTGTAGGCATTAACCCGTATAAAAATTCACTAAACCTTTCAAAAAATTCATATAATTTGAATAAAATTGTACTAAACTCACTTACCGAGGGTTTGGAAGAAATTAAAAAAATAAAGGAATCGCTGTATGAGGGTTTCAAATGTAACATATTAGTAAACAGAAAGAATACATACTTCTCTCTGCTTCATAGCATAACAGTTAAAATTAAATCATCACTCGTTGCTGAACTCAGCGCCGATGCTGATCAAGTCAAGCCTATGCATATACTTGTCGATAGTTATTCCCTTTCCCAAAAGTTTGGCGCGTCTCAGTTTGAATTTTTGGCAGAGGGGTACGTTTCTGTACTTGATAACTTTGTGGAAGTTGATGAGCAATTTTATTTACATTAAATTAGGACAACATCTGTCGCACTAAACATATAAATTTGTAGTAGAAAGGATAATATGGAACTGATAATAGACACAAGAGAATCAAAAGTTATTCCCTTCTTCGAGGAATCGTATACAGACATAACTATAACCGTAAAGCAAATTCAGGTGGGAGATTATGCCATATGCCAAAATGGTACTGTGCTTTTTATTATCGAACGAAAGACATGGCAAGATTTAGCAGCGTCTATTAAAGACGGCCGCAAGGAAAACATAAATAAGCTTTTATTAGCCCGTGAAGAAACGGGGTGTCGGGTACTGTATTTAATTGAAGGCAAGGCCCGATATAGTCCGTGTAAAAAAATTGGACGTATTCCGTACAAAAACATGCAGGCGCATTTAGACCATTTAATTATACGAGATAACGTGCACGTTATCTATTCATCTTCGTATGCAGACACAGCTGTGCGACTTATCGAGTTTATGCATAATTATTTGTCACTTGGAATGCCAGCTGTCGGACAGCAATCTGAAGAAAAAACCTCCGGCGGTGCCAAGTTCGATCTTACAAAAAAAATACCAAAAAGCGATTTGCAAATTGTATATGCCATATGGTGCTGTGTACCTAATATTACCGAAAAGACGGCCTCGCTGTTTTTGCAAAATGGATATCATATATCTGACCTCATATTAGGAAATATTTCTAAAGAAGAAATTCATACTATGAAATATTCAAACGGGGCAATTATAGGTAAACGAGCGGCTAAGATATATAAAATAACAGAGTATTCGGATGAAAGCGATGCGGTTTTTAGGGCCATGCTGTCCTGTATTTGCGGCATTACAAAAAAAACTGCCGCGCTTCTTTTAGAAGCGTTTGATTTTTTTGCGCTGGTACGTGGCGAAATAAATGTTACCGACATTGCGACGATATATAAAACAGAAAAAACAAAAATTGGCAAAAAGGTTGCCAATGAAATTATTAAATTCTTTGCAATGCCCGCAACCATCACTTAATAAGTAATGCAAAAGATAAAAACACGATGATTATTTGTAAAAAATTAATATTTTTTTCATAAACATTTTTCACATCAGTAAAATACCAGTAAATTTCTCTAACTTCTTCACGTATTTCTTCGAGCACGGTGTTTTCTAAAATTTCACTTTCTGTTTCTGTTTCTGTTTCAATCGACTCACATTGACTCATTTCGTCGTTATCGCTGTCTTCGATTTTTTGAAATGACTTAACTTCTAACTCAACCGAAATATCTTCACATGTACCGAAATATTTATATAATGGATATTCTGTATTAATTTTTACTTCTAAATCGGGTGAATATAAATAAAATCCTTCCACATAGAATTCATTCAAGTCTGCGCGAACAAGATCATAAAGTACTTCTATTTTTTCTGCAGCTAATAGATCATATTCAAATAGATTATGATTCTCATCTTTCAGAGAAAACTTCATTTTTATACGAATAATTCTTCGATTTGTTTATACCATTTTATCTCACACCGTAATTTTATCTCACATCGTAATTTTATTTGCTCGCTGTAATAAAATAATCCAAAAAAAATGAAATATTTTATTTATTTTTTGTCAACAAATACCGTCACGCTGAACCAGAAGTATTAATTTTATAGAAGTGGCGTTAAAGTCCATTGTTGATTTTTATTTGATGCGTCGCAATTCCAATAATGCAGGGACTTTCCAAAATTAGAGTCTAAACAAATATTTTTGTATGGGTTTCGAATATTGGACGAATCCGCCCAATAGTGGAATGTTTGATTTCTATTAAAATTCGGCATTTGGTAGCAGCTACTAATTCTAAACTGAGGATTACCTGTATTAGATACGCCGCCATCGTCTACACAATTTCCATCCTTATTTCTGAATGTGTTAGTGACTAAGTCATAAAATAGCACTTGGTCTCCTGTATTACCTGTAGTATCGCATGTAGTAAAAGTAGGTGGGCCGCTAGACGGAAAAGTGAGGCAATTGTTACTTGCACCTGTGTTTTGCATGAGAAATTTAGACGGTCGCGACGTTATAATTGCAAAATCGACTACCTTTTGTGATGCGATGGCGGCGCTAACGGCTGTCTGCAATTTATTCGCGTATTCAGATGCCTGTGTGGCAAGGGCTTGTTGTTGGGTTAATAGCGCGCTGGCTTGTGCGTCGGCAATAGCTTGTTTAACAGCGTTGGCTTTTTCAGCGGCGCTAATCTGCTGTTGAGCGGCCACAGCGGCCGCAACTGCTTCATGGCTCATTTGTAAAGCATTTTGTTGGTCTAGAGCATACTGCTCGCTTTTTGCCTTTGCAACCGCATCAGCTAATGCCTTGGATGTGTCGGCCGCACACTGTTGCTTATTTGCCGCGTCTAAAGATGCCATATTTGCTTTGCATGCTGCCTCGTCTGCGGCTTTTTGGGCTGCAACTGCGTTCAGTTGAGCAGTTTTGTTATTTTGTTGTTGGTTTGCAAGCGCTTTTGCTGTGTCGGCCTCATAAGCGGCCTGAAGTGCGAGTTTTTGCGCTTCAAGGGCTTTTTGTTGCGCGGCCGTCGCGCTGGCTGACGCTGTGACTGCGCTTTTATTAAGCTCGCCAATAGTCCGGCTATAATAAAATACAGCCGCCAGAAGTGCGATGACCAAAAAAGCTATTATGTAAGTCACGTTCATGGTATAATTAAAAAAATAATATTGCGGACGATTTTAAATAATTGATCCGGTCCCGATTTGGAAAGTCATTTAAACAAATAAAGAGTATATATTTATCATGAGTCTCACATTAAATAATATAGTGATTGAATCGAGGGAAGACGGCTTTATCAATGCCACGCAGTTGTGCAAAGCTGGCGGAAAAGTCTTTAAAGATTGGTATCGACTTAATTCAACTAAAGAAATAATTAAAGAATTAGAAAAAAATTTCAATGGGCAGATCTGCCCATTGAATCTGGTTGATAAAAAAGTAGGTGGTAATCATTCTGGTTCATGGATTCACCCGGATTTAGCCGTGCAATTAGCCCAGTGGATTAGTCCCTCTTTTGCAATACAAGTTTCCCGTTGGATCCGCGAATTACTTGTAACTGGAAGTGTATCCATTGATTCTAAAAAATCTGATGAAGAACTTATAGAATTACAAAATAAGGTTTTTAAACTGGAGTTGGAGAATAAAGAGAAAGACGAATCTTTAAACAGACTTCATATTCTTCAGAGAGAGTTACTCAGTTACAAAAAAAGAGTCACTAAAGAAGAAACGATTTATATTGTATCTACGGCCAATTACGCACGACAAGGGATTTTTAAAATCGGCCGTACAAAAAATAAAATGCAATTTAGAAGCTCGTCGCACAATACCACACATATTGCCGGCGACAAAGTTAAAGTAATTAAAACATTTAAAGTAAACGATTCAGTGCTGGTCGAGCGCAACATACATGCTAAACTTAGCGGTCTTTTGCTGGAGGGTGAAAAAGAGTTCTTCATGTGTCCATATGATTTGCTCGAAAACATAGTTGACATTATCATTAGTTATGATAATGAAGAAAACGAAACGGTTAATAAAATAATTGACACCGTATCCAAATTAAGACAATTAGTCTTTAATTCAAACGATTGGACCGATGGCATTCCTGTCGATATTTTTAAAGAAACTATTTTAATAGCGAATGGTGATGAAAAGTTAGCTGAGCTGGATATTTCCGAATGGAACGAAGCTCAAAAGCGGGAATTTGTTAGCATTTGTATTCGAGAATACAAAGCAATGCAAGCGGAACACGATCAATTCCAAATGATTTGGAAAGAGTTTCAACAGTTTATATTTACACGCTTAAATATTACCAAATCTAAGTTTAAAGCAACTGAATGGAAGGCATTTGTTAAAGAAGAAGTCGCGAAAGAAAAACTCTCCATCAAGTGGAGAAGTTAAGCCGGTCGCGGCGTCATGAATTTTTTTTTGCAAAAAAAATAATAAGCTTAATGTTTTTAAAATTTAACCATATAATCAGCTAATGTTGTACCATGATAGGAATGAGTAGTGCAGTTTTCAATTACGGCTTTTTCTAATTTTGGACGGTCTAAATAATATGAATTTTGTCCATCAAATAATTTGGGAATTCTAACGTATTCTATAGTTTTGCACGGAATACTCCAGCATCCAATAATAAAAAATGGTAAGTTAAATTTTTGCAACAATGCGTCGTATGGATTTTTATTATTAGCATACGAACCAAAACAATTGGGTATCCCGAAGAGATCCATTTTACTAAATTTTTCAACAGGATTAAAGCAAAGGGATCCAACTAACATGCACGCATTATAACAAAACTGCTGACCATTGACAGAATTGTAACATTTTCCAATGTTTTGTACAAACTCATCCAAGCTGGAAAACAGAGAGGAAAAGGTGGCACTTTCTCCAGCTTGGATGAGTTTCCCCGCGTGGTATTGGGTACCTTGCCACAGTATTGGCACATTACCAAATCCAAATTCGTCATTGATATATTGCATCAAAAACTCGACATTTTTTTTGTTTGCACCGGGCTGGTTATAATAGCCATCATAATCTATATATGCACCCCTTTCCTTATCATATACGATATTTAAATGAACGTGCGAGGGAAGCGCGGGCGTCTTTCGCTCAACGAGATCTGCGTTTAGAATTTGGATCTGTTGCTCCAGATTCTTAATGCGGCACTCCTGCTTTTTAACTACAATAGAGAGCTCGGTAATTTTGTCAATAGCCGGTTTGTTAAGTCGCACCAGCTCGCTCTTTTTAGTAAATGGAACGGGAAACGCCAAAATAATGTAATCGCTAAAGAAGTCTATGTCGATCGTGTAGCATGCCGCGTATTCGCCGAGTCCACTAATGTCGTCAATAAATGCAAACAGCTTCATAAAAGATTTACCCCAGTATTCGAGGTACTCGTGCGTGGTATGAAATTCATATTCGTCATTGTCCAGCTTAGTAATGCGCACAATATGCTCACCCACAGTAATGTTAATCGAGTCCGTTATCGCAGCCATCTTGATATATTATTGCCGCAGTATTTTCAAATTTTAAATGTTGCGCGCCGCATCACCTGCTGGTGGCTGCCGTAACATCGCCCATGACATAATCGGGATCTTCCCGATCCATAAACTTCCGCATATATTTAGTACCCATGGCTCCTACTTGCTTAGATACGTTCACTTCCTCTCCATATGAAGTATCGTAGTCAACAGCATCGAAGTTATACAAAGTATTAGTCAGGTGTCCGCGTCGCTGGCCGCTGGTTTTAGAATTTTTGGTATACTGTTCGAAATCAGTCCCATCGCCGGCATTAGAACTAACAAAAGTTGCCGAAGCTAGTTTTGCATAGTTGGCCACATTCATCGATTTACCATGTTCATAATTAGCCTCGGACTCCCATAACATTTCATTCTTAACTTCCGCGGCATCTTGCGCGCGATTTACCTGTTCCACTAAAATACCGGAATCTTCACTTGACTGCTGAACGCTCTCGCGAAGATCATTCTGCTCTCGCGGCGCCATTTTACGAGTCACTGAGCACATTTGCTCCACAATCAAGGGATCAATGATCAGCTTTTCCATTTTGCGCGAGTCCAGCACAGGCGCGGTGCCTTTATAATTTGTAACTTCACCTCGCAACACCATGTTGGCATCGATCGCACGTGATTCTTTCGCACTGGACTTAATAGCCACAAGATCAGCCGGAGTGAGCTTTCTTTTACGGGCCATTTGCGAATCTTGGCTTTGACTCAGTAGTACACTTTTTCCTGATTCTATATCGTTATATTTTTTACGCGCCATATCGATCATCTTTAGTGTCAGTTGTTTTGGTACATTATGATCTTTCCATGATAAAAGAATATCGTGCTCCAGTCGTGCGGCTGCCCTATTCTTGGACCAGTCCTGGGTCGATAAAGGCGCATTACTTCGTAGCTGCCCATACTTGGCCACTTTAAATCGGTGATCAGTTGTACGGCGCCATCCAATAGATGTGTTATTTGACAGATCATTGATAACATTCGCTCGGTTATAACACACTTCGTCGCGCATAATCGGTTTTCGTTCGCTCACAGCCTGTAAACATGCGCCGGTAGAGGTTAATTTTGCCTGTGCAGTTCCTCCATTGTGTCGGCTATCCATACTCTCTTCGAAAATCTTCATGCGGTTTTTAAGATTATAAAATTGCCCTTTCATGTCCCTGACAACATGTGTTGGATGCCATCCAGCGCTAGGGGTTGAATTATCTTCATCATTTCCATGCTTTATAAACCGTCCGCGCGACTCTTGCTGTCGACGATACTGCATCATGTCTGGACCCAGAGCCACACCGCGCGGATCCTTAATGGTAAATTCATAATCTAAAAACGTACCATCAGGTAAATGTGGTTCTGTAGGCACTCTTTTACCGTAATGCCGAAGATTGAGTCTATCACGTGAAAAATTGTTATACCTGGGCTGATCGCTCTCAAAAAATGGTTCATCTGGACGCATATCTTTCAAAGTATTTCTAAAATGATTATCTAGTTGGTCCGGATCCTCAAACATGCATGTTATTTCATTTTTCTTTAGATACATGTCTACCGGCATGTAGCTACCGGACCCCACAATACTATGTCTCGCCATTTTTTAATAAGTATATTTATATCTGTTTATTTTTTTCTGACATCTTTCTTTTTTTGGTGTTTATTTCGGTTTTAAAAAACCGAAACATTTTTATTGAAATTATGTTTGCGCCGCTTTAAAAACGGGTGTTGTTTTTTTAGCGAATAAAATTTGATATCCAAACAACATGGCGACGAACACGATTAAAAAAACAAAAAATATATTATTACCTTTAAATATCTCAGGAATACTGGATGTATTTACTGTACTTATACTACCGGCTTTTTCTCCCTGAGATTGATCGCAATTTTGCGTTATGTTTTTTAATTTTGTCGAAGTGTTTCCGAGTGCATTAATAGTATTTTGACAAACATTAACATTAGGGCATCCCTGTACTTTTAAATTGTTGCGCATATTTTTTGTTTGGTATGCTAATCCCGACGAACATTTAGTCATGTAGCATTCAGGTCGTGCCAAGATTGCTTGTAATGTTGGATCTTTTTTTACGGCAGTTGATCCTGAAGTATTTAGTGTGTTATAACATGCACAATATTCATCATCAGGGTGATTGACACAAAATGATCGAACTGCCTCATCTACTTCGAAACCAGATTCCAATGATTTCACTCGACAAAACGAACCCTCATTGAACATGTCAGGACTTGAACAGTAGAGATAAAAATTTGTCGCACATTTATCTGGATTACGCGAGCACCAATTTTGACAAGCGCTATTTGTTAAGTTATTACCAACACAGATATTATTAAGAACATGATCGCCACTGGAACCAACCCTATTAAGCCATGATTTACATTTATCATCGGTCAAAGCATTGAGTCCTTTTTTGGAGCAGTAAGATGCAAATATTTCATTACAATTATTTGATAGATAGCCATCCCTATATTTTGGATCGCATGTTTTACCTCCAATCACTTTTTCTTGTCTAATACAGCATTCCTCAGCCGGAGCCGTATACGAAGTCCGCTTATATTGCGGTATTGTTCCTTCCCATCCGCAATGACCAGATCCGTCACACGATCCGTCCGATCGTTCCATTTTTCTGGGTGGACAAATACTACACACAGCGCAGCTACCTGTTGTTCCCGCCCATGAATACTCTCCATTATCCGGTATTAACCTCGCAGCCTGTGATTCTCCACCGGCGCCTTTAAACACGCATGCGTCATTTATTTGAATTACCTGACCGAGCACATCATCTGGATTATTCGGTCGTCTCTGCGGATCCGTTATAACTTTATTCGCATTACCCATTTTATATAATTTAGCGCGAAAAAAAATGAATTTTGATATAAACAAATATTAATAAAATATAAAATGCAGACTTTAGCATTCATCGAGGAAAAGAAGTTTAATGGATTTGATGACATTAAGGAGTTAGTTGGGGCTTTTTATAAAAAAAAGATTACAGTGTCATATGAGCCCATCACTGCTGAGTCCACTAAACGTAGATTGATTTTTACATGTACTAAAAAAGTTAGAAATTACACATTTGATAATATAGCATTGGAATGTAACGGATTAATTTTAGAAACGACGGGATCAGAATGGAAAGTATTAGTGGTTCCATTGCTTTCGCCTAAAACTGATGTTAATACCCGTAAAATTAATGTCTGGCTTGCGGAGGATTTATTTGAGGTATATGCTATGGAGGATGGTACCACCATTAATCTTTATTTCTATAATAATAAATGGACTATTTCTACAGCCAGAGGATTTGATATGAATGACATTAAATTTAATAAATTGAGTTATCAAACTTTATTGGAGGAGTGTATTGTTAAGTATTCTTCTGTAAAGGTGGATGATTTTTATTCAGCCTTGGATAAAAATTATTGTTATACATTCGGTTTTAAGCATCCGGATATGCATCCATTTAGAGAAGGCGGTGCAGACATTTATAAAATTTGGTCCATTCAATATGTTAGTTTACAAACTATCAGTATAACTGGACCGCAGCGTGGAAAAGTACTTCCAACCTTACCCATGCAAAAGAAGATCAATTTCAAAACTAAAAATATGCATAATTTGTATACGAGATTGAAGTCAGCTTACGATTATTACATGGACGGTCGAACGCCTAATTATGGTTATATTTTAGTATCAAATAATCCAGATATTACGGGAGAATATTCTATGCTCATGTTGGAAAGTTCCCTTATGAAAGCGATTCGAAATTTGTGGTATAACGGATCTTATGTCGAATATAGTAAAGTTCGTAATTATGATAGGATTAATCTTATTTTACTGAATTCATTTCTAGACGATACACGGCATAACGTATTTGTGGAACTATTTCCACAATATGTTAATGAGTTTGTCAAAATCGAGCAACATGAGGAGTCTATGATAAAAGACATTTATCTTTTAATTAAAGAAACTGAGGATTCAAAGGAGTCTATGTCAGAGGCTCGTATTAAGCTTTTACAGCCGTTAGCTCACGAAGTTAAAAACATTTTGACGATTGACATGCACGGGAAACCTATGCAGAAAATTAGAGATATTGTACACACAAACAAATATATTTATGCATATTATGATATATGCTTTCCTCTTTCAACATCTGATAACGAATAAATATTAAGTGTAGAGTTCGTATTTATAATTATTATTTTTTTTTTAATCCCATGTCCCGTAGAATGGCGATCGAGTAAAAGAGACGAAACGATCAAATCACAAAATTTGAATTTAGGCTAAATATATATTAATTTAATAACTAACTATGTCGACAGCAATCGAAAAACCTGAAAAAGAGAAGAAATCTGAAACAAAATGCGAACTTACGGCTAGGCAACAAGCGGCGTTTGAAGAGGTAGTTTATAAAAGATCAAATATATTTTTGACGGGCATGGGTGGTACCGGCAAGTCATTTATTATTAAGCGCATTTTTGCGCACATGGACAAGACGCATAATGTGGGTCTAACATCATTAACAGGCGTTAGTGCGTTGCTGATTGGCGGCGTAACTTTACACAGTTATTTAAGTATAGGGCTCGGCCAAAGCAGTGTTGAAAAACTTTACAAAAAAATAATATGTCATAAAAATGCCCTTAATAGATGGCGCCGCCTGGATTTACTTATTATCGATGAAGTAAGTATGCTCGATATAGAGCTATTTGAAAAATTAGAAAAATTAGCAAGACAATTACGAAAAGACGAACGACCCTTTGGCGGCATTCAATTACTATTCTGCGGAGATTGGTTACAGCTCCCGGTTGTTTTATCGGATAAATTCTGTTTTGAAAGTCCCATGTGGGATCGTTGCATCCATAAGGTCGTCATGTTGGACGAGGTTATTCGTCAAAAAGACGCCTTATTTATATCTGTACTTAATAAAATCAGAATGGGCGAAGTGGATCAGGAGTGTAAAGATGTTATAAGCGCACGTGAAATTAAGTATAATTCAGGCAAAAGCGGATTTATTCCAACCATGTTATATGCAACAAATGCTAAAGTAGATGCCACGAACGAGCGGTATTATAATGCATTGGAAGGTATCGAACATACCTACAAAATTAAATATACCTGGAATAAAAATGTACGTGATAGAGAATATCATGAAAACGCTGTAAAGTTGCCACACGAACTGAGTTTAAAAGTCGGAGCGCAAGTCATGCATTTAGTGAATGATTCCGAAACTGGATTGGTCAACGGGTCACGCGGTGTGATTAAGTCCTTTGTGGGCGACTTCCCATTAGTTTTATTTACCAGCGGGCAAGAGCGAATTATTAGCAGACATTGTATTGATGTGGAAGAAAACGACGAAGTTATAATGACATATTCTCAAATCCCCCTAAAACTGGCTTGGGCCATGAGTTATCATAAAGCGCAGGGATCCACCCTCAGTTTAGTACGAGTGGATATAAAAAATATATTTGAATATGGGCAATTTTATGTGGCATTGAGTCGGTGTGCATCGCTCGAGGGATTATACATACGCAATTTGAACTGGTTGCGAGTTAAAACACATCCACGCGCACTGAAATTCTACCGCGCATTGGAACAAAATTAAACCATGCGTCCGCGCGAATCTATTATTTTTTTTAATAGACCTGTAATGCGAACCTGATCGCTTTGCATTTTTTGCATCTCTTTAGTTAACTGTTTTATGGAATCTTTGCAAAAATCAATATCTTCGCGCAGTTCCGACATATCGGTCAAACCATGGGATGCCGTGTGGTTGATTTGATTAACCTGTCGTTTAATCCACACCTTTTCTACGGAATTTGATGTTATGCTCCATTTAGATGTCTGTGCACCAAAACCCGCCGTTATATCAATTTTAATTACTTCAGCGCCGCTTGAATCCTTATTACTCCATACTCCTTGCACTATGCCGCCACGTCTGAAAGCGCCATCCTTTCGCACGTAGCGGATGTACGAACCATACGGTATGTTTTTCCAATCACTTAGCGCAACTGGTTCATAACCTACCAAACTGGCATCGATGTCTGACTGTGTAGCTGGTTTGGTTTCGATATCATTAGATGCTCCTACAAATTTACTTAAATCAAAAATATTATCCGTCATCGTATATACATGGATACAAAATGTCTTTTTATATAAAAGTTTTCAGTGGAAAAATTACAAATGGACAATTTACTGGTGTTGGTGAAATATATGATAACACTAATAAATACATAAGAAAAGGAAATTTCATAAAAAGTAAACTGAATGATCCAGTGGGCGTAGTTATCGATTATGAACCGCCTAATATTAAATTACTTCAGTTAGTCGGCAACTTTGTCAGCGATATGGCTAATGGCGCAATAACACAGATTGAGTATGATGGTGCCGACTCATTAGATGTTGTTCTGGCGAACAATTTGACTGTACCCGCGACAAAAAAAAATTGCACATATATTAACGGCGTGTTGAGCTCCATCGAAGCGGAATTTTCAATTAATATTAATATAACATATGCGCGGCACCCAACGCGAGGGTATTTTACTAATTTTATAATAAATGAGGTGTAGACGTATATGCATTTATGCTTTCTATTTCGGGTGGATTTATAAAACCGTCGTAAAACAAATATATAACTCCGAGTTTTTTGTGTTGTTCAATTTCTCGAAGAAATTTTACTAAATATTCTTGACGCTCCCCGTCGATATATTTTTTTTGACCGGAAATATTTTTATATCCATCTGGATTGTACCTGACAAAAAGTAAGTTTTCCACGCCAACGTCAAAATATAGCTGTTTCATTCTTGTAAGTTCGCAATCACAAGAATAAGTAATTCTGTTATGTTGAAACTCGTCAACTTCTAAAATAATCGTGCCCCAGTTTTTGTGAATGACAAAATCAGGTCTCTTTTTTGAGCAACCATTTTTAACAACTAAATCATGAGTGTGTATGATCTTGTTTTCATCGAGAAGAAGTTTAATTGCGAGCTCTTTTCTCTGGCGCGTTTTTGTAATGCCGTTTATTAAATAAAATTTGCAACCGCTGCAATATTCTTCTAAATAATGGACTTTAGTAACGCATATAGCACATTCGACATATCCGTCTTTATATTTGGTTGAGTTCTTAATCATTTTATCTTTTTTGTGTTTTGCGCAATATTCTGGTGGATAACCTGGTTTACCATAACTTGGGCGAGTAGTGCAATTCGGCTCCTGGCATGTTTTGTTTTTAACATCAACATAATTACTTAAAGCATGACTTTTACAAAATTCGGCTTTACTTGATCCTGGTTTACCGTAAACTGGTTTCGTAGTGCAATTTGGCTCCTGACATGTTTTGTTTTTAACATCAACATAATTACTTAAAGCATGACTTTTACAAAATTCGGCTTTACTTGATCCTGGTTTACCGTAAACTGGTTTCGTAG
>JACCDL010582795.1_pt1 | contig 26964 bp, 20 predicted proteins | sample 7441931 | NCBI WGS metagenome assembly JACCDL01 (sample SAMN15323437, study PRJNA562643) | freshwater metagenome | isolation source: river surface water | place: USA:Blue River Watershed | collected 2017-08-16 | reverse complement strand
CTGCTCGGCCGTGCGTGCTTGTCCGCGCCCCATCGCGAGCAGATAAAAGCCGAAATAGGCGTCGCCCATCGCTTCCGCGCCAGGTGTGCCGGACATGGGCTCGGCCAATACCAGCGTGCCTCCCGCAGGCAATGCTCGGCGTATTGATGTCAGGATCGTGGTGGCGCGCGCATCATCGTGGTCATGAATCACGCGCACCAGTGAAGCGATATCGGCACCGCGCGGCAGTTCATCGGCAAGGAAGTTGCCGCCCACGGCTTCAGCACGGTCCGCAATGCCGGAGGACTGAAACCGCTGCCGCGCATTCGACGCCACCGGCGGTAAATCGAATAGCGTCATCTTGAGTTGCGGCGCGCGCTCGGACACGCTGACCAGAAAGCGCCCCTCGCCACCGCCGACATCCAGCAAATGGCGGTAGCCATTGAATGAAAACGCATCAAGAATTTCAGCGGCGACCAGCGGTTGCGAGGCCGACATCAGCCGCGAATAGCTGGCGACTTTCTCTGGTGAGATCTCTGCCGCGCGCGTGGATGCCTCGTCTGCGGTGTACGGATAGTAGTCAGACAGCGAAGGTGGCGGCCCGCTGCCTCTGAGCAGCGCGAGCGGGTCGGCAAGATCGGCGTAGAGCACGGCGTGATGCTCGACCATGGCGATCACGGCTTCGTTGCCGACCAGCGGCGCGCCCAGTCGGCCGAGGCCATAGCGTGGCTCGCCCGAGGCATCGACACCTCTTTGCTCGACCAGCTTCAGTGACTGCGCGGCAGCGAGCAATCGTCCTGCCGCCTCATTACTCATCTCGAACCGCTTGGCCAGCGCCGACAGGGACTGCGGGCCGTGGGACAAGGTGCGAAAGAGATCAAGCTTCACACACGCCGCCAACACCTGCGAATACACAAAACCGGCGACGAGATCAAAGACCTCGCGCGCATGACGATGCGCCAAGGGGCGCGTCAGCGGAAATCCAGACGCCGCGCGATGAAAGGCGGGGCTGGACAGCAGCCGGTCGCGCCAGCCGAGCAGCCAGTCAGTCCATGAAAGCGCGGCTGCAGCCATCAGGCATTCACGCGAGTGACGCTGGGCGCGACGCGGCGGGTCAGCTCCACCGGCACCAGACGCTTCGACTCTTGCCGCAGCAGCGTGCGCAACTGCGCCGAACCACGGCAAGCCGGAATCGACGCGCTCGCATAGGAAATCAGCTGGTCGAAATGCTGAATCGCGCCGGAGAGTCCGAGTTCTGCTGCGGAGCTGGGTCGGCCGTGTTTGGCGTCTTGCCCTGCCGGCTTGCCGAGTGATTCAGGATCGACCGCGACATCCCGGATATCGTCCGCGACCTGATACGCCTCGCCCAGCCATTCGCCCAATGCACGCCATGGCTCTGCAGCGGTACCCGCCGCTTGCGCGCCGGAGACCGTGGCCGCAACGAACAAGGCGCCGGTCTTGGCACGCTGGTACTCGGTCAGGGCCACGCGCGGCTCGCACTCCCATGCCTGACCCGCGACGATGCCGGTCGGCGCGGCCACCCCGGCGGCCAGGGTCGACAGCAAGGGCCCGAGCCGTTCCGGGTGGCTGCAGCCAGCCGCACCCAGACTCTGAAAAGCGCTCACGATCAGCGCATCGCCTGCCAGCACCGCCAGTCGCTCGCCATACGCTGCGAACACGGTGGGACGGCCGCGACGCGTCGCTGCATTGTCAAAGCAGGGCAGATCGTCGTGCACCAGCGACGCGCAGTGCATCAGCTCAATCGCCGCGCCAGCAGCAGCGGCCAGCTGAAGATCATCCGCGCCGCAAGCCTGTGCGACCGCCAGCGTCAGGTGGGGCCGGATGCGGGCGCCGCCCGGGAACACGGCATGCCGTATGGCGGCGGCCAGCCGCGGGGGTCCGCCGTCACCCTCTTGAGCGGCGAGCGCCGCATCCAGAGCGGCCTCGATGCGCTGGGTATTGTCCATGTCTGCCTCCTGCCGGCATTGTCATTCTTGTCATTTCCCGCCCTGATGTCAGCTGACATTGACGGATCCTTGTGTAACTTAAGCTTGTCACGAGCAAGTGTCAAGACAAATGGACACAACACCTGATCTCTGACCGGTTTGTCCGTGCGTAAGCCGGGTTGATTGAAGCCCCGTCGGCCGTCCTTGGGCTTGTGGCCCCTCAAGGAGGGGCCAGGTCAGTCGCCTAAGGTCTCGCATGTCTGATGCGCAGCATCAGGCGACCGGGACAACCACAGGGAGAGAACATGGGGGAAGTTTTTTTCGGAGGCCGCTCGCCCTTGGCGCGCGCTCGCATGGCACGGCCTTGGCTGCTGGCCGCAGCAGTGGCGACACTGGCCAGCTGTGGCGGCGGTGGCGGTGGCGATAACCAACTGCTCACGAGCGCGAGCAGCAGCGCCGACACGGACATGAGCTGTCCCGCCGCCGACATGCAGTGCAGCGGTGGCACGATCCTGCGCGTGGAAAATGGCATCGGCCTGACCACCTTCGGCGTGCAAACCTACGCCACCTCGATGAATGATCTCCTGCCCGACAACCCGACTCCCGGCAGTGCGATGGGATTGCTGCCAGCGTCGGGCGGCCTGGCCGATGTGCGTGTGACCCGCACGACCAATGGCGATACGACAGCGGTCGCGCTGCTGCTGTCCAAGCTGGGCATCTCGTGGGACGGCAAAACGGATCGTCCGCTGATCATCGAGACTTTTGAACAACGTCAGGGACGGGTGCAGCTCGACAGCAAGGGACTGGTCACCTTGGGCACGCTGCCGCCCCCCAGCGATCTGAATTTTTACGACTACGGAAAAAAAGGTGCACTTGGCACACAGGCCAACTACGCCAACAACATCTACTTTCCCCGCACTGACTGCGCCGTGTCGGGCGACTGCGCCACCGTCGAGACGGATGGCCTGCATACGAACGAAGGCGACTGGCGCCGGGGCGGACTGGTCCCCGACAATCTCTGGGTGACGCGGCTGCATGAAGACGGCGCCACACAGGCCGGTCTAGGCCAGGATGCAAATGGCAATCTGATTCTGCTACCCACTGCCGACCGGGTCGGCGTGCCCTACCCTGGCTTCAAAGGCTACCGCGACTATCGCCAGTGGAGCTACGCGCACGTCAATCTGAGCAGCTGGATCACGCAAGACACCGTGATGATCAGCGAATGGTCGAGGGGCGCGGGCTATGAGCACAACAAGATGCGCCGTGGCTTTGTCGCCTTTGGCGCAGTCACCCGCCCCGCATTGATACCAACCACGGGTACGGTGCGCTATGCCGGCACACTGCGCGGCTGGTTCAGCTACAAGAAAAGTGAAGACTCGTATCCGATCACGGGCCAGGCAGAAGCCGTGGTGGACTTCGCCAAACGAACCATCACGCTCAGCTTGAGCGGCACGCGCATCGATGAGGGCACACTGGATGCGATACCGGTGTCGCTGACCAGCACGATTCCGCTCAACAGCAGCAACTACGCGACCAGTGCCGCTGCCAACGATACTCTCGCCGGCGGTATCAGCGCGCGTTTCTTCGGCGGCGTGAAAACGGACAGCAGCGGCAAAGGGCCGGCAGAGCTGGGCGGGGTGTTCCAGCTGCAGGCACAAGGCGACGGACCTTCTTCGATTGGCGGGTTTTTGTTGAAGCGGCTGTGAACGTCGCTGTGAACATTCGCATCAGATCAAATCACGGGGGTCACATCGTCTAGGCTGCGCTGACCGCGAGCATCACTTCATCCGCCAGCGCAGCGCACTGTGCCGGGCTCTCCTCGTGCGCGAGGTGGCCCAGCATGGGCCACAGCACGATGCGCGGATGTTGCAAACGACGCGCAACCAGCGCCGCCTGTGCAGGTGGTACGGTGAGATCATTTTCTGCAGCGACCAGCCATACCGGCAAGGCGAGCGAAGGCAGTGCATGCTCAAGCGGCACGAGATCCCAGTGCGCCATCATCGCCAATGCGCCGGACACATGGCCGGCATTCCTCACCAGTTGCGTGTACAGCCGCATGCCGGCGGCGTCGAGCACGGAGCCGGTGCTGCGTACTAATTTATCGACGATCGACGGGTCTTGCGCCTGCCAGGCAAAAAAACGCGATGCGAAAGAGCCGGCGGCGAGCAGGCGCGCAATCGGTGAGAACAATTGACCGGCGAGCCCGCCAAAACCCACGAAGGCGCCATTCAGGCTGATGATCGCGCGAGGCGCGATGGAATGATCAAGCGCCATCTGCGCCGCAATGGCGGCGCCCGCCGAATGTCCAATCACCAGCTGCGGCGAGAATGACACGACCTTTAACAAGGCGGCCAGCTTGCGCGACATCGATGTCAGCGACTGCTCCGCCGGCTGCGGCATCGACGTAAAACCATGACCGGGAAGATCAATCGACAAAACACGGTATCGCTTTGCAAGCAAAGGCGCGACATCGCGCCATGAGTGCGAGGAGGAACCGGTACCGTGGATCAGCAGTAGCCGCGGCGCACTCGCCGCCAAGCCCGCATCGTCGAATTGCTGCACATGCCAGTCCAGTCCGGCCGCCGATATGAAATGACTGTGACTACGGTTCGGCCAGTCGCGGCCGTCCGTCTCCCAGACCAGCCGGGTGCTCAATTCAGCGCGCTCCGTTGCGAGCCGCGTCGCGCGTCACCTCACGACTCACCTCGCGCACAGCCTGCGACACCATCGCCGCACCCGCATGCGGCAGCGGCAGATAGCGCGCGCGCATCGCCGAGGCCAGCTCGGCGGCTAGCGACTGCGGCTTCGGTGAGGTATCGATGAACAGCACCGACACACCCATCGCTGCCAGCTGACGCGATGCCTGCAAGGCTTCGGTGTGAGCAAGTTCACGACCGCCACTGCCATTGCGCGCGACATTCGCGCGGCCATCAGTGAGCATCACGATCAGTGGCGACAGTCCGCGTCGCTGCAATCCTTGCGCCATCACGACGGCCGCATCGATGGCCGTCGCCAGTGGTGTGCCGCCGCCGCCAGGCAAGCCGGCCAGGCTGCGCTTGGCGCGCACGAGGGAACGCGTCGGCGGCAGCAGCAATTCGGCCTGCTGCCCACGAAAAGCCATCAGCGCCACCTGATCGCGCCGAACATAACAATCCGCGAGCAGGAGCTCGACCGCGCCCTTGGCCTCGGCCAGTCGGTGCAACGCTGATGAACCCGATGCATCGACCACAAACAGCGTGGCAGTGGATGTCTTTTGCTTGATACGTGCGACATGAAAATCTTCGGCGCGCACCTGAATACGTGAGCCGCCGCTGATGGTGCTCGATGCATTCGATGACTTGGATGCATTCGATGCCTGCGACCCCTTGGATCCCGTCGATTGCCGCAATCGCTGCCAGGGCGCAGCGGCGCGCAGGGTATCGATCAGATGCAAGCGGCTGCCTTGCACCGGTCGCGCCCGGCGCGATCCGGCGGGCCGACCGCGCAGGCCGGCTTTCACGGCCGCGCCAGACTTGCCTGCATGGCCGCGCTTGAGCGCACCCGTATCCAGCATCTGCATCAGCAGTCCCGCAGGCAGCGCGGCTTTGGCGGCATCGAGCACGCGATCCTCCAGTGGCGCTTGCTCTTGCGCTGACTGCGCCGATGACTGATCGTCCGTCTGCTGATCCGGTGGTTCGGTGTGCGCCTCGGGTTCGGGGGCCTCGGCTTCCTCGGGCACGGGCGGCAAGCGGGTGGCACGCGGCGCCAGCACCAGTGAGGCTGCCACTCGCGCATCATCTTCTGTCACTTGGTCATTGCCATCGAGCGCTGCATTCGCGCGTGCAGCGGCCAGCGCCATCAGCGAGGCACGCGCCGAGCCGATGCCCAGCCCTAGTGACGCGCCACACAGTGCCTTGAGCAAATCATCCGGCATCGTTATCCCGGAAAGACGCTCTCGTGCGGCACGGATGTCTTGTTGCGAAATCATGGGCAAGGAATCGTCCGTGACCAGTTGCCACGGTATGGCGCGCAAATCGATATCGAATGCCAGCCTCTCGCGCAATGCGGGCGACAACGCTTCATCATCATGTGCACCCTCATCGAGCGCCACCAGTGCAAAGCGAGTGTCATGTCGCTCATGCAGACCATCACGCGCAATCGTCACGTGATGATGATCGATGACTGCGGCAAGCCGGGCGGCAGTCTGCTGAGAAAGACGTTCAGCCATGGTGAGTATGAGCGCGCCGCCATCCACGTCGGACAGCAGTCCGCGCTGCAAGACCGGACGTCCTGCTGACAAGGTCGCGGAAAGATCCAGTCCGCCCAGCAGGCGCTCGTCACTGATGTTGACTGGCATGCGCTTCCATGCACAGTCGCCCATCCATTCCTTCAGCAGTGCCAGCCATGCGTCCCGCACCGGTCCGGGCGCCGCGCGCACGCGCACCCCCGAAAGACCCGAAGGATCAATGGCCAGCAGCACGGCCGCCTGCACCGCGCATTGCCACAGGCTGGCGGCACTCATGGCCTGCGCTTCGGGATCTTGTCGGGCGTTCATGCGGGTCTGTGCTGATGCGTGGGAGATCGATGCGAACGTCGATCAGTGATCAGCGCTCAGGCGAGCACTTCGTCGACCGCGCGCGCAACCCGTGTGCCGGAGCCGGCATCATCGAGCGGATTGCGACGCAAGCGGTGGCGCAATGCCGGCGCGGCCATGCGCCGCAAATGGCCCGCGTTGACAATCTTGTCGCCGTCATAGGCGGCCAACGCGCGCGCGGCACGCATCAGCGCCAGCTCGCCGCGCAGGCCGTCCGTGCCGAGCGCCATGCACAGCTCCGCGGCGCGACCAAGCACCGCATCCGGCACGGAGACTTCATTCAGACGCTTGCGCGCAGCGACGATGCGCTTGCGTATTTTTTCATCCTCCTTGCGCCACTGCTCGGTGAATCCTGCCGGATCGCGCTCGAAAGCATCGCGCCGCTTCACGACCTCAATGCGCAGCGCAAGGTCTGTCGGGGTGCTCACATCAACCGCCAGACCGAAGCGATCAAGCAGTTGGGGACGCAGCTCACCTTCTTCAGGATTACCGCTACCGACCAGCACGAACCGCGCAGGATGACGTATCGACAGGCCTTCGCGTTCGACCATGTTCTCGCCGGAAGCGGCCACATCGATCAGCAGATCGACCAGATGATCTTCCAGCAGGTTGACCTCATCGATATACAAAAATCCCCGGTTGGCACGCGCGAGCAGCCCCGGCTCAAAGGCCTTGACGCCCTCGGACAAGGCGCGCTCGAGATCCAGTGCGCCAACGACACGGTCTTCCGTCGCGCCCAAGGGCAGATCGACCACGGGCACATCGCGCTGCACGGTCTTGGGATTGCCAGCGGCCTTCAGCGGCGCGCAGTGCTCGCACGATGGCGTACCCGGTTCGGGATCGCAACCGTACACGCAACCGGCCATCGCCTTCATCTTGGGCAGCAGTGCCGCCAGTGCGCGCACCGCCGTGGATTTGCCCGTGCCGCGATCGCCAAACACCAGCACCCCGCCGACACCGGGATCAACAGCCGCGACCAGAATCGCGTGCTTCATTTCTTCTTGTCCGACAATTGCTGAAAAAGGAAAGCTGTGGCGCATGATGTCTTCTCCGCAGTACGCCGACATCGTTGCAGCCGGCTCTGCTGTCTCTATTCAAACCTGCTTTTATCGGCATGGTGGTAGCGATGGCGTCGCAACAGATCGCCACCATGGCTGACACCTGCTGCCAGTAAATACGATGCCGTGATCAGCCCGTCATCGCCACTGATCACGCTGCGCAGTGCCAGCATCAGCCACATTCCCGGCAACAGCATGGCCAGCACATCCCCTACGGGCATGCCGCGTCCGGTGCGAACCTTCCAGAGCACCAGCAGCGCGGCCTCCACCAGGGTGACCGCAAGGACAAAATCCACCAATCCGGTGCCCGCAAAAAATCCGCTCGCTATATCGCCCATGACTACCCCCCGTCTTCTGCTACCCGTCGTTGAATTGCCATTATTGTAATTTTAAGCGTGCCGGGAGAGTAAACACCTGATTACTTTACACCCCCTATTGTCAGTACGCATAGACATTTGTACAGCGATGGTGCAAAGGCGGCGGCGCGGGCCGACATCAGCCCACGATGAGGACGGCACGGGGTGTTGGCGCCGGATGAATTCAACCGCATCAAGGCGCCGCGCAAAGTCTCGCTTGAATCTGCGCAGAACACCGAGCATCACGCTCCAGCATGATGTGCGCATGCCTGACTACAAAACCAAGGACCCCATGATGACTGGAACGCTGAACAAAGCCCTGCTGATCGGCCACCTCGGCCATGATCCGGATGTACGTACGATGAACAGTGGCGAACCCGTCGCCCATCTGTCGATTGCGACCAGTGAAGCCTGGAAAAACAAATCCACCGGCGCCCGGCGCGAAGCGACTGAATGGCACCGGGTCGTGCTGTACAAACGACTCGCCGAGCTCGCCGGGCAGCATCTGAGAAAAGGTGCGCTGGTGTACATCGAGGGCCATCTGCAAACCCGCAAGTGGACCGGCAAAGATGGCGTCGAGAGGCACACCACTGAAATTGTCGGCGATGAGCTGCGCATACTGCACCGACCGAGTGAGCAAAAGCTGCAGCTCGCGGTGCATGAAGATCCACCCGTGGAGCGTGTGTTCCGGCAGGAGCAGGGAGCCGGCAGGGGGACGTCGGTGCCGTTTTGAGTACCCGTTCGCGCATTGCAGAGCAACGATGAAGACGCTCTGCCAGGTCAGACATGGATTCCGGCCTCCGCCGGAATGACGGTATTTAGCGCTGCTCCTCTTTAAATCGCGCATTGCAGAGCAACGATGAAGACGCTCTGCCAGGACAGACATGGATTCCGGCCTGCGCCGGAATGACGGTATTTAGCGCTGCTCCTCTTTAAATCGTCATTCCGGCGCAGGCCGGAATCCATCTTTACTCTGGCAGTGATTCCCCGTCCATTTGCCACAACCAAGCCCCGCAGAGTATCCTGTGCACCGACCAAAGCAACACCACTAAAACAACAACAAACAGGAGACGCCGATGGAAGTCCTGATCACCGGGGGCGCTGGATTTCTCGGATCAAAACTCGCGCACAAACTGCTGGAGCGCGGCACCCTTGTCGGCAAGGATGGCCAGCCGCACACCATTACTCGCATCGTGCTGTTCGACCAAGTCGCCGCGCAGGGATTCTCCGATCCTCGCATCACCTCGGTCACGGGTGACGTCTCCGATCCGGCCTCCATCGCCGCCGTACTGACGCCCGCGATTCAATCCGTGTTCCATCTGGCCGCCGTGGTCAGCGGCGAAGCGGAGAGCGATTTCGATCTTGGCATGCGCATTAATCTGGATGCGACACGCTTTTTGCTCGAGCAGGCCCGCAAGAACGGCAACCGCCCGCGCTTTGTCTTCACCAGCTCGGTCGCTGTATTTGGCGGCGATCTGCCCGCCAAAGTACTCGACAGCACACCCGCAACACCACAAGGCTCCTATGGCGCGCAAAAAGCGATGTGCGAGCTGATGGTCACTGACTATGCGCGCAAGGGCTTTGTTGATGGACGCTCGCTGCGCCTGCCCACAGTGTCGGTGCGACCCGGCAAAGCCAACAAGGCGGCATCGAGTTTTGCCAGCGGTGTGATTCGCGAGCCGCTGAATGGCGTGGCGTCCGTTTGTCCGGTGCCGCCGCACACCCGGATGTGGGTGCTGTCACCGCGCAGCACCGTGCACAATCTGATCCACGCCCACGAAATCGACGCGGCCGCTTTTGGCAGCGCCGGCGCAGTGAATCTGTGCGGCCTCAGCATCACCGTGCAAGAGATGGTCGATGCGATGGCGCGGGTGGCGGGGCCTGAACCGTTGACACTGATCGAGTGGAAAGAGGATCCCGCAGTGATGAAACTGGTTCGCACCTGGCCGGGAGATTTCAACACCGGGCGCGCAGAAAACATGGGCTTTGTTCGCGACCAGAGCTATGACGATGTGGTGCGTGCTTATATCGACGATGATCTGATCAAGCACTGAATTTGCGTCAAATCCTCGGGAATCGTTGAGATTTACGCATGGGGTGATGGGCATCAGAGGACGAGTCACTGAGCGCCCATGCATCCGCCAAATTCCCTGAATCGCCCGAACCGTCCGATGCTCCATGGCAACTGCTATGGCGTTTTAGTAACAACCCGACTCATCATCTTTCTTTTCGGGTAAATGCACGCGTCTACTCGACCAAATTAAGACCCTTCACGAATCTTCCTGACAGAGTGGGTAGTTCTCATTCTCGCCACCACCCTGATCAGGAGGACCCATGACCACTACTGCCCCCGCCACTCCCGGCGCTGTCATTGACATCAAACTCAGCGAGCAGGCAATGCCCCATGCCGAGTCGCTCGTCACGCAAATGCTGGGCGCCAGCCTGGATAAACTCCTCGCCCAACCCATCCAGACCGTGGAGGCTGCAAGTAACTACGGCACACTGACCGCGGGCAGCGGATTCAACGTCAACATCGGACAGGGTGTGTCGATTCGGGTGAGCGGCGCACGAGACGAATCGCCTGACATCGACGCTTTTGGTCAAAAGATTGGGTTCATCGATGCCAGCTCAGTCACCCTGACGAGCGCAAATGGCAGCACATCGATCATTACGGGGGATATTACCTACAATTACATGCGCAGCGGGAATGAGGTCATGCCGGCCCATTTGCTCGGCAGCCTGGCCAGCTATCAATACAACGTCTCGGGTGCAGCGCCTGACTCGGTCTACGGCAACACACGGTCCCGCCTGGACGGCAAGCTGGAGTTGTTCCCCAGCTTTACGCAAGATAGTGATGGCCTGCACGAGAGCTACCTGACGGGCAGCTTGTCCCAGCTGACGTTCAACGCATCAAAATTTCTGAAATCGGCCGTCGTTAAAGGCGACCTCGATATCACGCCATCGAAAGTAGCGACGGACCCCATCAGCACGAGTATCAATCCCCTCGACACCCAAGCCGAAGCAATCCGTGTCGCCGTATCAGGCACCGTCTCCAGTTATGACGTGAATTATTACGATGGCAGCTACATCCGACTGAGTGGCGGTAGCTCCGTCCCAGCCTCCAGAGAGACCTCACTGATCAAAGCATTGAGCCAAGCCGAGCTGTGGGCTGGCGATGACAAAGTCAGCCTCATCCTGCCAGATAACATGCAGCAATCGATCAATGTGAACACCGGTGCCGGCAACGACATCGTGACCGCCAAAGGAGGACATGGCGAACTGTCGATTGATACCGGCGCTGGCGATGACCAGATTACTCTGCTGGATGATCAAGTCCATCTGATCGCAGGCGAAGGTATCGATACGTTGCGAGCCGCCTTCTACACCGTCAACCTGGTTGACTACGATGGGCTGGAAAATTTTGTCTTCACCGGTAAAGACGTGGCGGATATCACCGGCAATCAACTGAATAACCAGATCACTGGCGGCAATTTTGATGAACAAATCCGCGGCGAACAAGGTAACGACATTCTGCAAGGTATGGGCGGCGCCGACAGTCTCTCTGGAGGAGACGGCGATGACCAGCTATTCGGCGGCGCAGGTAATGACACGTTGGCAGGTAACCTGGGTGCTGATACCTTGTGGGGCGGCGCCGGCAATGATCTGTATGTCATCGAAGATGACAGCGATATCGTGAATGAGTCGCGCAGTCCGACCAATACGGGTGATGCCGGTGGCATCGATACCGTGCACTCTTTCATCAACCAGTACACGCTGGGCGCCCGCATCGAAAATCTCTTCCTGAGGGGGGAAGCCATCAGCGGCCAAGGCAATGCGCTCGCGAATATCATCACGGGCAATGGTGGCGACAATACGCTCAGCGGCGAAGGCGGCAACGACACGCTTTACGGACAGGCAGGCAATGATCGCCTCGACGGCGGCGCCGGGATCGACACCCTGTGGGGGGGTTCGGGCGACGACACCTATGTGATCGACAATACCCGGGATCGTATCTCCGAAGCTCTGCAGGCACGCGATGACCGAGATGCCGGTGGTAACGACACAGTGGAATCCAGTATCAGCTTCACCTTGGCACAGGGCTTGGAAAATCTGGTGTTAACCGGCAAAAGCAATCTGAATGGCACTGGCAATGACGCCGACAATCACCTCACTGGCAATGACGGCAACAATATTATCGACGGCAAAGCTGGCATAGATGTATTGAATGGTGGCGAGGGCTCAGATATCTACCTGATCGGCAATTCAGATGAGCACCGAGCGGCAGAATTTGCGGACAGCGGCGTCGGCAGCAATGACGTAGACGAAGTGCGCTTCGCCCCCAAACCCGCCACTGTGACGGCGGGCGAGCCCATCGCTTCTCCCAAGCTGACACTATTCGCTGGCGACACCGGTATCGAGCGCGTGGTCATAGGTACCGGCACCGGCAAGCTCGCGGTGAGCACCGGCAAGATGGCCGCCGACATTGATGCCGCCGAGGTCACCCATGGTCTGACCATCGCCGGCAATGCCGGAGTGAATAAACTCACCGGTACCAGCTTTAACGACACCCTGATCGGCAATGGCGGTAACGATACGCTGATGGGCGGCGCGGGCAGCGACAAGTTTGTGTTCAACATGACGCCCAATGCCAAGACCGATGTCGATACCATCATGGATTTCAGTCATGGCGAAGACCAGCTCGTGTTCGTGCGATCGAAATTCGCGAACATCGGTGCAGTAGGTGATCTTGCCGAAGGTGCGTTCTACTCCGGTGAGGGGATCACGAAGGCACATGATGCAGATGATCGCTTCCTGTTTGATACCCAGAGCGGTAATCTGTATTTTGATCGTGACGGCAGTGGCAGCAGCGCCGCCGTGCTGATTGGGGTCCTGACGCCGGGCAGCTCACTGTCGGCGACGGACTTCAAGATCGTTGATGTGATCTGATGGAGTTTTCGGTAGCTCGATCTGCTCTGCAGCCGAGTGTGATGCTCAGGGCTCGGGCTTCAGCCTGAGCCCCCATTTCCACAACCAGATCGTTGGCAGCGGGACAATCATCAGCACATGTTCCAGCACTGCCAGCGTCAACAAACCGGCGACCAGACACAAACTGGTCGCCGCGAATCCTTCGGCTGGCTGCATGGACACAGCCATCCACAGCGGCACCAGCACCCCGATCGATGCGGTCACTGAAAACGGCATCAGCCAGTTCCAAGCGCGTCGAGTGAAATAACTTTCCAGATACGACAAATGCGCGGGCAGGAAATTCTCTGACAAATTGCGCACTCCCAAGAAGAGATTCAGCTTCGCCGACAAGCGCATCGTCCACAGGACCAGATAGGTCCACCAGCCGGTCTGATTCGGTTTGTCCCAGCTCGCGAGGAAGACCAGGATCGCCAACACCACCAGTGCCAATTCATGATGCAGTATTGCCTGGATCGCGTGCCAGGCGCGACGCCAGCCGCGACTGTCCGGCGGACATTCGCTGCGCCTCGCGCCTGTCACATAACCCAATAGGAAAGCAATCTCTTGCCAGCCCCAGATCAGTACCGCGCAGGTGAATGCGCAATACGCGGAGGCGACGGTTGCATGAGATGCCGAGATCGACAAGCCAACGATCGCAAAGCCGAGCAGCAAGGTGGACTTCAGCATCGTCCACTTGAACGTCCAGCGCGGCAATCTGCCGAGATACAGGATCACGCTGGTGGAAAACCACCAGATGAACACGGTGAAGGCTGCGGGCAGCAGATACTGGCTGATCACGACATCACTCCGATTCCATGGCGATTGACTCTCACTTACCAGGCCGGTTGCAGACGTGTCGTCGCAGGCAAGGTATTCGATTTCACCGGAATAAAGAACATGCGCGCAAACACCGCCGCACCTGCGACGCTCCACGCGGCCTTGCGCAGCGTACCCAACAGTCCGCCAGCACGCTTGCCCTCGTCCGCGCGCTGCGCGCAATACGACAAGCGCTCCAGATTACGATGGAAGGACGGATGATCAATATCCAGCAGGATCGGGAAGCACTGCTTGGTGATCTCATTGGTGATGCGGAAGACATCAAAGTCATATGCAGTAGGATCTAGCCCCATGGCCTGCTTCAGTTCCGGGCGTGTATGGTCGCGTACATACATGGTCGCGTAGACCGCCAGCAGGAAGAAGCGTATCCACAGCACGTTATGCCCGCGCAGCAGCTCAGGATTGGCGCGCATGATCAGCGCAAAGGATTCGCCGTGACGGAACTCGTCATTGCACCAGCGCTGAAACCAGCGGAAGATGGGATGAAAGCGCTTGTCCGGATGCGCTTCCAGCTGGCGGAAAATCTTGATGTAGCGCGCATAGCCGATCTTCTCGGACAGATAGGTCGCATAAAAAATGTATTTCGGCTTGAAGTAGGTGTACTGCTTGTTGCGCTTCAGATCACCGAGATTAATGCCGAGCCCATAGTCCTTCAGCGAAGAATTAAGGAAACCTGCATGACGCGACTCGTCACGCGCCATGTACTCCATCAGCTGCCGGATATCCGGGTTGCTGACATTACGCTTGATCTCGTTGTACAGCACGCAACCTGAGAATTCCGAGGTCAGCGAGCTGACCAGAAAATCCAGGAACTCTTGTTTCAGCTCTGGCGACAACTTCGTATCCAGCTCACGCACCTCGTCAGCAAACGTCGCATCGCGCTGAAAATGATCGTGATTGTTGTCGCCTTCGTACTCGGCCATCATCGCATCCCATTCCGCGCGCACCGGTTCGATATTGATCTTGTCCATCGCGTCATAATCAGTCGTATAGAAGCGCGGCGAAAAGATCGTATTCGTTACGGCCTTTTCAGCGGCATCTTCAACGGATTTGATTTCAGTGATGGTATGTTGCATGTTGCTCTCCTTGCTTCACATCGGCTTTATCATGGCCATACGGGTCCAACGCGGTGTGCTCCAGCACATCAGTTTTCCAGAGCCACAGGTTCAGACCAATGAACCCGCCCCAGAACAACACCAGCACAATCTCGATCAGTTCTTTCATGAACGGCACAGCTCCATCGCTTGCGAGGTATAAAACCCGCTGGAGATCTTTTCAGTGCGACTAACCGCCCAGCCTTGCAGATCAGCAGAGCGCGCCAGCTCCCCGCGCAGCGCGGACTCGGCCACAGGCTCGATAAACGGCGCTCGGTCGGCGCGCGGAAAAATGCGTCCCACGCGTATCATCGTTGCCAGAATCGGATTGCTGGGCGCAAAAGTGAACAGCACGGAATGCGTGGTGCGCTGACAGAGCCCCGCGAGGCCGTACACCATGTCGTGCTTCTCGTAATGGATCATGGAGTCCATTGCGATCACGTGGTCGAACTGGCCATACGTGGTCGAGAGCATGTCGCCCGAGACAAATTCCAGTTTTCCACCCAGAAGATCGACCGGCAGTTGTCCGCGCAAACGTTCGCGCGCCAGTTCCACGAGCGTCGGTGAGAGATCAATCGCCACCACATGCGCGCCACGACGCGCCAGCTCCACCGCCAGCGTCCCGGTGCCACAACCGGCATCCAGTATCCGACGGCCCCGCAAGTCCTCAGGTAACCATGACAGCAATGTCTCGCGCATACGGTCGCGTCCGGCGCGCACTGTCTTGCGTATACCGGATACCGGTGCATCGGATGTCAATTTTGCCCACTGATCGGCAGCAGTACGGTCGAAATATTCTTCTATTTTTTCGCGCTTTTCCTCGTAAGTTGTATTTCCCATAGCTCCCCCTTTCTGGGGTGATTGACGGATGGCGCCCCGTCCTGCGTACTACCAAGTATTCACTCAGTCAAAACCAAGCAAATCGAAAATATCTCTGTCCTTCATCGGCTCACAAATCAGCGGATCGGTGCCCGCCCACAGGCTTGCCGCCAGTCGCAGATACTCCTGCTGCACACCCAGCACCTCGGGCGATTCATCCATTTCAAACAGCGTCGCTTTTTTCAGCCGGCTCTGACGAATGATGTCCAGCGCCGGAATGCGCGCCATGGTCTTCAGGCCAATGCGCTCATTGAATTTATCGATCTGGTCGGTTGCATCGGAACGGTTAGCGATCACGCCACCGAGCCGCACGTTGTAGTTTTTGGCTTTTGCACCGATGGCCTGCACGATGCGGTTCATCGCGAAGATAGAATCGAAATCATTGGCGGTGACGATGAGTGCCCGATCCGCATGCTGTAATGGCGCGGCAAAACCACCGCAGACCACGTCGCCCAGCACATCGAAGATCACCACATCGGTGTCATCCAGCAGGTGATGCTCTTTCAGCAGCTTCACCGTTTGTCCGACCACATAACCGCCGCAGCCTGTGCCGGCGGGTGGGCCGCCAGCTTCCACGCACATCACGCCGCTGTAGCCCTCGAACACAAAATCTTCAACACGCAATTCCTCGCTATGAAAATCCACCGACTCCAGTACATCAATCACTGTCGGCATCAGTTTTTTGGTCAGTGTGAAGGTCGAGTCATGCTTGGGATCGCAACCGATCTGCAAGACCCGCTTACCCAACTTGGAAAACGCCACCGACAAGTTCGATGAGGTGGTGCTCTTGCCGATGCCGCCCTTGCCATAGATGGCAAAGACTTTGGCATTGCCAATCTTCATGCTCGGGTCGAGCTGCACCTGCACGCTGCCCTCGCCATCGGCGCGGCGTTCGCGCTTGATCTCCGACACGGGTACGGTCGCTACATTCATTGGTTCACTCCTTCATTAATGCCTTCAAGCCGGTCTTCCAGCTCTTCACCAGCGCGCCGCATCGCATCAAGCGTGTCGGCATCCGGCGTCCAGTAATTTCTTTCGGTAGCTTCCATCAACCGGCTCGCCACACGCGCAGATGCCGTGGGGTTCAGCCTGGCGAGACGCTCGCGCATCTCCGGGTCGAGTAAAAAGGTTTGCGTCAGTTGCTGATACACCCAGGGCTGCACTTGTCCGGTGGTCGCCGACCAGCCCATCGTGTTTGTCAGATGCAGCTCGATCTGATGCACGCCCTCATAGCCATGCGCGAGCATGCCTTCGTACCATTTGGGGTTGAGCATGCGCGTGCGCGTCTCGAGTGCCACTTGCTCGGTCAGTGTGCGCACCGTGCCACCGCCGCGTGTCTGGTCGCCGATGTAAACCGGCGCCACTTGGGCATCCGCTCCCTTAGCGCGCTTCACCGCGCGGCTGATACCGCCGAGCGTGTCGAAGTACGTGTCGATGGTCGTCACACCGACTTCCACCGAATCCAGGTTTTGATAGGCCAGTTCCACGCGCGAGAGCACGCTCTTTAATAAATCAGGCTGGGCGACCGGACGGCCGCTCGTGCCATACGCAAAGCCCTTGCGGCAGGTATAAGTCTCGGCCAGCTCGTCCTCATCATCCCAGCGGCTGCAGTCGATCAGATGATTCACATTCGCGCCATACGCACCCTCGGCATTGCCGAACACGCGCAGCGCGGCCGTCTCCATGTCGCAGCCCTGCTCCTGCTGATAGGCCAGCGCATGCTTGCGAATGAAGTTGTGTTCTTCAGGTTCATCGGCGCTCGCGGCCATCAGCGCGGCTTCGGCCAGCATGCGGATTTGCAGTGGCAGCAGATCGCGGAAGATGCCCGAGAGCGTAATGAGTACATCCACACGCGGGCGGCCAAGTTCTTCCAGCGATACCAATGAAGCACCCGCCAGCCGACCATAGTTATCGAAGCGGGGACGCGCACCCATCAGCGCCAGTGCCTGCGCAATCGGTCCGCCCTCGCTCTTGAGGTTATCGGTACCCCACAGCACCATCGCTATCGATTCCGGGAAACTGCCGGTGTCTTGCTGATGACGTTCCAGCAGGCGCTCAGCCTGTCGTGCGCCATCTTTGACGGCATAGGCGCTGGGCAAGCGGAAGGGATCAAAGCCGTGCAGGTTACGACCTGCGGGCAGGATCTCCGGCGTGCGCAGCAAATCGCCACCGGGTGCGGGACGTACATAGCGACCATCGAGCGCGGCCAGCAGGCCATCCAGTTCATGCGACTCATGCATGAGCTCACTCGCTGCCGCCAGCTTGGCCAGTAAACTGAAGTGTTCTTCTGACAGGCCAGCAGGCTGCGCATCGCCAGACAGCATGGCCTCGATAGCTGTTCGCAACTCGGGGGTGACCGTCGCCTGATGCGCGGACTCGGCAATCGCCACCAACATATCGGTGCGCTCTTCTCGTGTCGGTGCTTTACCGACGATATGCAGGCCGTGAGGGATCAGCGTGTATTCGAGTTCCAATACGGCGTCATTCAGCGCAGCAATCGCGGTGTCACGGTGCTCATCCCAGGCCGGCTCGCTCTTGGCCAGTTCCAGCTCGCTCGCCTGCGCTTGTATCAGCGCGGCGAGTTCGGGTTTTTCATGATCATCATCAGGGCCGAGCGCGCGCCAGCGCGTCAGCGAGGCTTTCAAGTCCGCCAGTCCCCGGTACACACCGGCCTCTGCGACCGGCGGCGTCAGGTAGGACACCAAGGTCGCCTGCGCGCGGCGCTTGGCGATCGTGCCTTCCGAGGGATTGTTCGCCGCGTACAGATACACGTTCGGCAGATCAGCGATCAAGCGATCTGGCCAGCATGAACCAGACATGCCCGCCTGCTTGCCCGGCATGAATTCCAGTGCGCCATGCGTGCCGAAGTGCAGCACCGCATGCGCGGCGAAGTCCTCGCGCAGATAGCGATAGAACGCGCTGAAGGCATGGGTAGGCGCGAAGCCTTTGTCAAACAGCAGGCGCATCGGGTCGCCCTCGATGCCCATCGCCGGCTGTATACCGACCAGCACATGGCCAAACTGCGCACCCAGCACATAGATATGCCCGCCATCGCTCTGATGCTTGCCCGGCGCCGGGCCCCACTGCGCTTCAATGACTGTCAAGTACTTCTCTTTGCGCACATGCTCATCGGCGCTGATACGCGCATGCACATTGGCTGGCGTGCCGTGACGCTCGGCATTGCCCTTCAAGATCGCATCGCGCAGTGCATTCACATCGGCGGGCAACTCCACCGTATAGCCCTGACGCTGCATCGCTGCCAGCGTGTTGTAAAGGCTCTCGAACACCGACAAGAACGCCGCCGTGCCGGTGCTGCCGGCATTGGGCGGGAAGTTGAACAAGACCACCGCGACCTTGCGCTCACGACGCTCGCTCTTCTTCAGCGCGATCAGCTTGGCCACGCGGGCTGCGAGCATGTCTGCGCGCTCGCTGCACACTTGCATGTCCTGAGCATTGTCGGCCTGCTCGAAGGTGCACTGCCGCTCGCAACCCGTGCAAGACTTGCCCGCCGCATCGCTGCGACCGCCATAGACCATGGAACCACTGGAACCATCGAGCTCAGGCAGCGCGACCATCATCGTCGCCTCGACGGGCAACAGGCCGCGCTCGGAGGCGCCCCAATGCTCCAGCGTCTGGAATTCAACGGGTGAGACCGCGACATACGGCACATCGAGCGAGGCCAGCAGATCTTCGGCCGCCTTCGAATCGTTATAGGCCGGGCCACCAATCAGTGAGAAGCCGGTGAGTGACACCACCGCATCCACCACTGGCTGGCCATGGGCCATGAAGAATTCTTCGACGGCAGGTCGCGCATCAAGTCCGCTGGAGTACGCCGCGCGCACGTTCAAACCACGCGCCTCTAATGCGGCGATCACGCCATCGTAGTGCTGCGCATTGCCCGCCAACAGGTAAGACCGCATCACCAGTACACCCACGGTGCCTTGTGCGTTGGCGATGGTAGGTAATTTGTCTGCGCGATCGCTCATGCCTTTGTGAGCGCCCGCGCTCTTGAGCTTCGGGTGATAGACACCGACTTCCGGGTACTCGATCGGCAGCAGGGGCGGCGCCTTGCCGCGCAAGCTCTTGCGCGGACCATCCGCATAGGCATTCACCAAGAGCTGCACCATGCCGGCGATATTCTCTTCCGAGCCCGCCAGCCAGTACTGCAGCGTGAGAAAGTAATTACGTACGTCTTGGGCAGTGCCCGGAATGAAGCGCAGCAGCTTGGGCAGGCGGCGCAGCATTTTCATTTGCTGAGCGCCGGCGGTCTTCATCGCCCCTTTTGATGATTCTTTATCTTCGCTCTTGCCGCGCAGTTTCTTCAAAAATGCCATCGGGCCGCGTGTCGTGCCATCCATCGCAAAGCGACCGATGCGCGTCAACTTCATCACCTCACCCGCGGACATGATGCAGACCATCGCATCACACTGATCGCGTCGTGCACTGAGCGCAGGCAGCACCGGCAGGAAATGGTCTTCCATGAACAGCATCGAAGCAATCACGATGTCGCCCTGTGCGATGTCTGCCCTGCAGCGCTCCAGCGCTGACGCATCATCCGCCCATTCCGATGCCGCATGCACCGCCAGCGAGACGCCGGGCAGTTTCTTCTGCAGCAGCCGGTGCGCGCGCTGCGCCGCACTCGCCAGATGGTTGTCCATCGTGACGATGACGACGCGCATCACTGACGCGTCAGCGGCCGAAGTGGGCTTTCGCGTCATATAAGGTCTCAATGGTGATGGTGTGGGCGCCTGTATCTTTCGCAAAGCGCTCGGTATTCCTGCGTGCCTTGCCGCGCACGAAGAACGGTATTTTTTGCAGTTCTTTTTCGGCCTCGCTGCTCCAGCTCGGATGAATCTCGTCGGCATTGGCCGGCGTGGCAATAGCGTCAGGCGCGACGATGGCTTCAGGCTCTGCGGGCATCGCGCGCGGCGTGCCTGCTTTACCCAGGTGCGAAGGCGCGGCACCGTCATGGAACTCGAAGTCATCCTTGAACATGCCGAGCAAGTGCTCTTCGAGTCCCATCATCAGCGGATGGACCCAGGTGTCGAACAGCACATTGGCACCCTCAAAACCCATCTGCGGCGAGTAGCGCGCAGGGAAATCCTGCACATGCACAGGCGCAGAGATCACCGCGCACGGCAAGCCCAGCCGCTTGGCGATATGCCGCTCCATCTGCGTGCCCAGCACCAGCTCGGGCGAGAGCTCCGCCACCTTGGCTTCGACCTCGAGGTAATCGTCGGTGATCAGTGCCTCGACGCCATACCGCTTCGCCGCCTCACGCACTTCGCGCGCAAATTCGCGGCTGTAGGTGCCCAGACCCACGACCTCAAAACCCAATTCTTCGGCAGCGACACGTGCTGCCGCGATCGCATGCGTGGCATCGCCGAATACGAACACACGCTTGCCGGTCAGGTAGGTCGAATCCACCGACTTGGCATACCAGGGCGCGTGCGATGCCTCATCTTCAAGCGCAGGATCGACAGCAATCCCCGCGAGCTGCGCGACTTCCGCAATGAATTCACGGGTCGCCTGCGCGCCGATAGGCACCGTCTTCGTCATCGGCATCTGGTGATTCTTTTGCAGCCAGTTCGCTGCTGACATCGCTACTTCCGGATACAGCACCACATTGAAATCGGCATTGGTCAGTCGAGACAGATCATCCGGCGTGGCGCCCAGTGGCGCGACGACATTCACGGCGATGCCCATGCGTTCCAGCAGCCCGCTGATCTCGCGCAAATCGTCGCGATGTCGGAAACCCAGTGCGCTCGGGCCGAGAATGTTGCAGCTGGGTTGAGTACTGTCGCTCGATGTTCTGGGTCTCGCGAGCGCTCGCACCATCTGATAGAAGGTTTCCGCAGCGCCCCAGTTTTCTTTTTTCTGATACGACGGCAGTTCCAGTGGCACCACCGGCACAGGAAGATTCAGCGCTTTGGCGAGCCCGCCGGGATCATCCTGAATCAGTTCGGCGGTACAGGAGGCGCCAACCATCATGGCCTTGGGCGCAAAACGCTCATACGCATCGCGTGCCGCATTCTTGAACAGCTCGGCAGTGTCACCACCCAGATCGCGCGCCTGAAACGTGGTGTAGGTCACTGGAGGTCGCTTGGGCAGTCGCTCGATCATCGTGAACAGCAAGTCCGCATAGGTGTCGCCTTGCGGTGCATGCATCACGTAATGCACATCCTTCATCGCGGTGGCGATGCGCATCGCGCCAATATGAGGCGGGCCTTCGTAGGTCCACAGCGTCAGCTGCATACGGCCTCCTGTGAGGTTCGGGTAGACAGCTTTTCTCGGCGCAGCAACGGCCGGGCAAACAATTCCGCCAAATCGGCGCTTTGCTCATAGCCGTGCACGGGCGAGAACACCAACTCGATCGCCCATTTGGTGGTGAGGCCTTCCGCCTCGAGCGGATTGGCGAGCCCCAGTCCGCACACCACGAGGTCGGGGGCTTGCGCGCGGCAGCGGTCGAGCTGCTTTTCGACATCCTGCCCTTCGGACAGCACCGTGTTCGAAGGTAGCAAGGCCAGTTCATGCTTCAGATGTTCACGATGCAGATAGGGTGTGCCGACTTCGGTCAGATGCATGCCCAGCTCGCGCGACAAAAAGCGGGCGAGCGGTATTTCGAGCTGCGAATCCGGGAAAAAGAAAATCCGCTTGCCCTGCAAGCGCTCACGATGACGCTCCAGCGCACGCTGCGCACGCTCGCGCGAGACTTGCGTTGCCTGCGCAAAGCGTTCTGCCGGTATGCCCGCACTGTGCGCCGCTGTGCGTAGCCATTCGGTTGTGCCCTCGACACCAAAAGGAAACGGCGCCACCAGATGCGTTGCGCCGCGCTCCGTCAAGGCGCGTGCGGTCTCGCCCAGGAAAGGTTGCGCAAGCAAGAAGCGCGTGTTTTTGCCCACCGAGGGAAGACTGCGCGACGACCGTGGCGGGAAGAACTGCACGCCCTCCAGTCCCATCGCTGTGAACAGGCGCGCGAACTGATCTTCAACCACGTCGGGCAAACAGCCCACCACCATCAGTGACGGTGCATCAGATTCGGACGGCGGCAGCTCCGGCACCAGCGACGCGAGGCAGGCATCCTCGCCCTGCGTAAACGTGGTCTCGATGCCGCTACCGGAGTAATTGAGTATGCGCACCTGGTTCAGGTATTCGCGCGAGAGCCGCGCGGCGGCGCGTGACAGATCCAGCTTGATGACCTCAGACGGGCAGGAACCCACCAGGAACAGCATCTTGATGTCTGGTCGGCGGCTCAACAGCTGACGCACCACGCGATCGAGTTCTTCATTCGCATCAGCGATGCCGGCAAGGTCGCGTTCATCAATGATCGCGGTACCGAACCGTGGCTCGGCAAAAATCATCACGCCGGCTGCCGATTGAATCAAGTGAGCGCAGGTACGGGAACCGACCACCAGGAAGAAGGCATCCTGAATCTTGCGGTGCATCCAGATGATGCCCGTCAGTCCACAGAAAACCTCGCGCTGACCGCGCTCGCGGAGCACGGGCGCATCGGCGCAGCCCTTATCGGCGGCGTCGCGCTGAATTGGAATTACGGCGCTCATGCGGCCACCTCGCCTGAGGCTGATGCGGAGGGTGAAGACGACTGCAACCTGGCGGCGCGCAGCTTCAGCAAGAATTGACCCGCGTTGATCACATACGCGGCATAGCCCGCGAGCGCCAGCAGCATCTGCTCACGCACCGGAAGCGCGCCGGTGAACAAGGCCACCAGATACGCGGTGTGCAGCGCGAGCACCAGCATGCTGAACACGTCTTCCCAGAAAAAGCTGGGGGCAAACAGGTAGCGGCCGAACACCACCTTTTCCCAGATGCAGCCGGTGATCATGATGGTGTACAGCAGCAGGGTCTTGATGACGATGGAGACCGTGGCCTCGGCTTCGCCCTGCCCGGTCTGTAAAAAGCGCAAAACCAAAACGACGCTGATCAGGAAGACCAGAAATTGCAAAGGCGCTAACACGCCCTGCACCAGCGTCCAGCGCGTGGCATCCCGCCGCGCCCTTTCCTCGCTGGTGTAGAGCGGCCTGATGGTGGCCGCTGCCCCTGATGTCCCCGTGTTTTCGTACATGAAAGGTGCTCCGCCCTCTGTGGGGTGATCCATGCACTGTAGGACCGTCGAGACACTATGTCAATCTAAGATTACGTAAGGTTTTATTGACACCGAACCGGGCTTCGGGCATCGTGGCGCTTGCGCTTATCCGGTCTGGATTATTCCTTTGACACAAGCGAATTGCAGGCGTACAACGGAAATGTTCCTTCAGAGGAAGGTTCGCTCCAGATACTCAACCGCGATAAGAGGATCCACGCAGCGCCGGTCGGCACACTCCCCGCAGAGGGCAGCCGCCCAGGTTCTCCCTGAGACCCCGCCAGCGCCCGCAGGAGATAACAATGGACAAAGCCTCAAAAGGCCACAGCGGCACCGCCGCCCCGGCCAGTAGCGCGGGGGCGCTCACAGAGGCCGCGAGCGAAAAACGGCTGCTCACCCTGGTGGAAGCCGAGATCATCCCGCGACTGATGCTTGCCCACCGAGATTCGCGCCACGAGGCGCAAGACAACGCTATCCACCCACACGAGGTGGTGACCTTCGCGCGCGCGCTACTGTCCAATGACATCCGCGACGCCACCGAGCTCATCGGCCAGCTCTGCGAGCGCGGCGTGAAAATGGACGCCGTTTACTTGCAGCTGCTCGCCCCTGCCGCGCGCTATCTGGGCGAGCTGTGGGAAGCCGATCAGTGCAACTTCTCCGAGGTCACGCTGTGCCTGTGGCGCATGCAGACCCTGATGTACGACCTGAGCGCGGCCTTCCATGGCGGCGATCTGCGCCCGACGGCACGCAGTGGTGCCGAGCGCCGCATCCTCGTGGCCTCGCTGCCGGGACAGCAGCACACCTTCGGGCTGTCCATGCTCTCCGAATTCTTCAGAAAAGACGGCTGGGTCGTGCTGGCCATTCCCTCGCCTCAGGCAGGCGAGGTGCAGGACAGCCTGTCCATGCACTGGTTCGATGTGCTGGCGCTCTCGGCCAGCATGGATGGCGAGGTCAGCCATCTGACCAAGACCATCAAGGCCGCCCGCAAGACCTCCCGCAATCCGCGTCTGGCCGTCATGGTCGGCGGCCCGCTGTTCCTGCGCCAGCCTGGCCTGGCTGCTACCGTGGGCGCGGACGGCATGTCCGAAGATGCTCCTTCTGCGCTGGCGCTCGCCGGCCATCTCTACCAACAGCAGCAAGAAGTCAGGTTAAATTGACGCTTGAGGATGACAATTCCGGTTGAAAAACCCCGGAATTGCCCTCACAATACACTCAACCGTATGTCTATTTACTGCCCGGTCACGTTTATCGGCTGACCGGCCTTGCAATCCAATGCAATCTCAGACCGACACCTCTTACGTGACTCAATTCGAGACCCCAAAGCAATCGCTCTCCGGCCTGAGCGCCGAGGCGAATGCCGCGCTGTTGTCAGCCACGGCGGATGTGGTGCTGGTCATTGACGGCGATGGCGTGGTGCAGGACGTGTCCACCAGTCATAGCGCGCTGCCCGTGGCAGGCGGCCAGCACAGCTGGATAGGCAAGACCTGGGAAGACACGGTCACCATCGAAAGCCGCCCGAAGATCGCCAAGCTGGTTCGCGAGGCAGCCAGCGATGCGCGCCCGGTGTGGCGACAAGTGAATGTCGCGGCGGCCAGCGGCGCCGATGTGCCGCTCTCTTTTTGCGCTATCCATGTCGGCCCCAAAGGTCGGATGATTGCGCTCGGACGCGACCTGCGCGCGCAATCCGAACTCCAGCAGCAGCTAGTCGATGCGCAGCAGACCATGGAGCGCGACTATCTGCGACTGCGCCACCTCGAATCGCGCTATCGCATTCTGTTCGACCTGACCAGCGAGGGTGTGCTGGTGCTCGACGGCCGCAGCCTCAAAATCATCGAAGCCAATCCCGCTGCCGCGCAAGCGCTGGGCGAAGGCGTGCGCAAGCTGCTGGGCAAGAGCCTGCTCGACTGCATCGACCCCAACGCGCGCGGCGCAGTCAGCAAGCTGCTCGACACCGTGCGCGCCAGCGGCAAGCCCGATCAGACCATCGCGCGGTCAGCAGCATCCCCGAGCGGCCGACTGACGCTGTCGGTCTCGGTGATGCATGAAGAGTCCGGCGAACTATTCTTAGTCCGTGTCGCCGGCGATGCGCAGTCCGTTCCGGCCAGCAGCAGCGCGACCCAGGCAGACACCGTGCTGCGCGTGCTTGAGCAGGCACCGGATGCCTTCGTCGTCACCGACAACGATGGCGAAATACTCTCTGCCAACCGCGCATTCACCGACATGATTCAGATCGGCCGCCCCGAACAGGCGCTCGGCCAATCGCTCGATCGCTGGCTGGGCCGGGCCGGCGTCGATCTGAACGTTCTGCTGGCCAACCTGCGCCAGCGCGGCACCGTCAGACTGTTCGCGACGACCATGCGCAATGAAAACGGCGCGACCATCCCTGTCGAAATCTCTGCCGTCTCAGTACCGCACGGCGAAGTCAGCGGACTGGGCTTCACCATCCGCGACATCGGCCGCCGGCTGGGCAGCGATGGCCGTCACGAATCCCCCCGCTCTGCAGAGCAGCTCACCGAACTAGTCGGCCGCGTGCCGCTGCGCGATATCGTCGGCGAGACCACCGAGCTGATCGAAAAACTGTGCATCGAGGCCGCGCTACAGCTAACCCAAGACAACCGCGCCACCGCCGCCGAGATCCTCGGGCTGTCGCGGCAAAGCTTGTATGTGAAGCTGAGGCAGTACCGGCTAGGGAATCTGGGGGAATAAACCCCTCCACATCTCCTACAAAGGGACACTCACTTTGTAGGACCCCCTACACTCTACAAAGGGACACTCACTTTGTAGGATTGATGTTCAGAAATGTCCAGCAAAACAAGGGCGGTGTTCCTCTGCGAGGGTTCTACAAAGTGAGTGTCCCTTTGTAGGAGCGTCCTTCGTAGGAGCGTCATCCCGGCGCAGGCCGGGATCCATCGTCGTGCACCTTTGGCGATTTGAGGATTAGCCCCCTTTGCTTTGCTCATCTGGGATAATGCGAAGCTTCCTCATTTCACAGCATTCCGCACCCGATGGCTACTCCCCCTAAAGTCGCACTCATTACCGGCATCACCGGTCAAGACGGTGCCTATCTCGCCGAATTTCTGTTAAAAAAAGGTTATGTCGTCCACGGCATCAAGCGGCGCAGCTCGCTGTTCAACACTGACCGCATTGATCATTTGTACAGAGACCCGCATGTCGAT
>JACCDL010138691.1_pt1 | contig 26966 bp, 27 predicted proteins | sample 7441931 | NCBI WGS metagenome assembly JACCDL01 (sample SAMN15323437, study PRJNA562643) | freshwater metagenome | isolation source: river surface water | place: USA:Blue River Watershed | collected 2017-08-16 | reverse complement strand
TAGCACGATCAATTGGATATGCCCAAGCTTCTGCTACTGCAAAAACATCATCACCAGAATTTATAAATAAGTTCTTCCATTCTTGATAAATTTCATGCACTTGATCACGATCAAATAATGGTGAGTCTTTAGCCCATTTTCTAATCTCTTCACTGCGCTGCGGATTTTCTGGATCATATAGATCCAATCGCATTGCATCGACTCTTAATTGTGGCTCTGGATCATCTTGATAACTCATGTCTTTAATTAAGCCGACGGCTACATCGATTCGAAAACCACTAACTCCCCGATTTAGCCAGAAATTAATAGTTTCTTTGAAGTCACTTCGGATTTGAGGATTCGACCAATTTAAATCTGGTTGGCTAGAGTCGAAAATGTGTAGGTACCACTGCCCTGGCTTGCCATCTGCCTCGACTACCTGAGTCCATGCTGGTCCACCAAAAAGTGAGATCCAATTATTAGGTGGAAATTGTCCAGCATTTCCTTTTCCATCCCGAAAATGAAATAAGCGTCTTGCATCAGAATTGGGTTCGCTCAAAAGTGCCTGTTTGAACCAGGGATGTTCTTTAGAAAAGTGATTTGGCACTAAATCCACAATGATTTTGATGTTGCATTCTTTGGCCTTTTTGCTTAATTGATCAAAACTTTGCAGACCACCTAGTTCGGGAGCAACGTCTCTGGGATTAGCAACGTCATATCCGCCATCATGTAACGGCGATGGGTAGAAAGGTGAAAGCCAAATTGCATCAACACCTAATTTTTTTAAGTATGGAAGTTTCTCGGTGACACCAGATAGATCTCCCATTCCATCATCATTTGAGTCGAAAAATGAGCGTGGATAGACCTGATAGATAACCCCGTTTTGCCACCAACTCATTTTTAACCAATTAACTTTGCCGTTGAATTTCGAACAACCAGCGAAGTTGGCATACATACAGAAGCAGGTTTTTCACTGTGCGAAATAACTTGCCAAGCAGCAACTTCGCCCAGTGATGTCACCGGTTGCGCAATAGTCGTAAGACCGAATGAATCAGAGACTTCATGGTCATCAATACCGGTCACAGATAGATCTTCAGGCACCCGAATGCCATGGTTTCGGGCTGCCGTAATCACACCAAAAGCCAATTCATCAGATTCGGCAACTATCGCTGTAGGCGGATTCGACAACTCAAAAAGCCGCTCAACAGCGCGCTGGGCACCTTTGATTGAAAAATCAGATTGCACGATCAACTCTGGATCTACTTCTAATTTGGCTGCATTCATGGCGCCTTTAAAGCCATTCGTCCGATCTATGTGCACTTGATTTGGAGCTGGATCAAAAGCCGCTGTTCCGACCATTCCAATTCTTGTGTGCTTCAAACTAATCAGATAATCGGTAGCCGCTTTCATGGCTGCGTAATCGTCTATCCGAACATTGTCTATTTCTGGGTGAAATGAACCAAGAAGTGATAGCGCAATATTTCTCTCTTTGAGCCAATAAAACTCAGGATCAGTTATTGACATAGACACCAAGATCACTGCGTCTACGGATGCGGGGTCAATGCAATCGGCTAAATCTCGTCGACGGCCAGTTCGGTCAAAGGGTCTAATCAGGCTAACTTCCCCATTTTTGTCCCCAATTACACTTTCAATTCCACTAACTACTTTCGAAAAATACCAACGGCCAATGTATGGCAAAACAACTCCGACTCGAATAGCTTTCGAGTTAACGGTTAAATCAGGTCGATATGGAAGTACATAATCAAGTTGAGCAGCAGCGGCTTCAACCCGCTCTCGAGTTGCGACAGAAACAGAATTTAACCCCCGAAGTGCCCGACTAACTGTAGCCACACTAACTTGAGCGTGAGCAGCCACATCACGAATAGTTACTGCCACATCTGGCTCCTTTGCGCCACGTCGTTATTCTAGCCCTATGGGAAGAATTGCAGTCTTGGGCGAAGTTGTCATAGACCGCATAATCACAGATACCAGCGAGAAGGACATTGCTGGTGGCAGTGCAGCAAACTGTGCACTGGCACTAGCTCGTAAAGGCGATGACGTTAAGTTTCGTGCCCGGTTTAGTTCTGACAAAAATGGAACTTTTCTCTACCAGGAAGCTTTAAAAAATGAACTTGATCTTACTTACAGCGTTCGTGCACAAGAGCCTGCAACGCTGGTAGAAGTAATTCTTGATGAGAATGGTTCACCTTCGTATCATTTTTACTTGAATCAAACTGCCGATTGGCATTGGACGGAATCAGAATTAGCAAAATTAGATTTAGCGACTCAAGACGCTTTTGTATACGGTTCATTGGCCGCTATTTTTGAACCAAATTATTCACGATTACAAAATTGGCTTGATGCCTATAACGATTCAGAAGTGTTAATTGGTTACGACCCAAATGCCAGGCCCAGTGCCATAGCGCCAGAACAACACCAAATTATGAAAGATCGAATTAAGAATCTGGTCTGTAAAGCAGACGTAGTAAAAGTTTCAGATGAAGACATAAGTTGGATTGAACCGAGCGCAGATCCGCATTTAATTAGCAGTAGTTGGAGTGAATCAGGGCCAGAATTAGTAGTCCTTACTCGAGGTGCAAATGGTGCTAGTGGATATCGAAATGGTGTTTGCATAGCTGATGTCCCTGGAGTGAGAACGCAGGTGGCAGATACAGTTGGAGCCGGTGATACCTTGATGGCCTGGCTTATTTCTGACTTAGTGAACACACCAAAAGGGCATAGATATGAAAATTCTACAATTGAAAAAATTTTAAAAAGAGCGGTGAGCGCTGCCGCAATCACGTGTAGCCGAGTCGGATGCAACCCACCTACTGCCGGAGAAGTTAACTAAAGTCCTCTGGATTGATCTCGTCAAGAAACGCCCTAAATTTTTCAACTTCTTCATCCGGATTCTCGACATCATCGTCGTTTATAACATCAATCCCTGCTTCATCGAAAACCTCTTGAGCGACATAAATAGGTACTCCGCATCTAATTGCTACAGCAACTGCATCAGAGGGGCGAGCTGAAACGGCATCGTGATTGGCAAAATCTAATTGGGCAAAGTAAGTTCCATCGATCAATTCAGTTATCGATGCTGACATAACTTGATCATCAAGATGTTCAATCACATCAACCAGTAGGTCATGTGTGAGTGGTCTTGGTGGATTCACTCCATCTAAAGCCAGCGAAATCGCGGTAGCCTCAGAATTACCAATCCAAAGTGGCAGGTATCTATCGCCAGAGAGTTCGCGCAATACAAGAACTGGTTGGTTAGCCGGTAACTCAACACGGATTCCTACAACTTCAACTTCAACCACGATAAAAGTTTAAGCGTAGTTATTAGTTTTCTAGGTTTAAAAGATCCCTTACAACGTACGCGTGTAGCGAAACGATCGTGCCAGCCAATTGAAGTGCCAAATCTTCCGCTTGCGCTTTTGACAGCGGATTTTTACCACTTCTGGCGTTTTTGAGAATAGGTTCAAATAAATCAACTTCACGCGACGCGCTGGTAACTACAGTTTTCAAGTGCCTTGGACCAAGACCGAACTCTGCCAAAGCAACACATTTCTGGGCAATGTTGAGGGCCGTACCAGAGAAGTATCCGGATGCATCAGCTTTGATTAAACCGTAATCAATTAATTCGTTCACGAACCTGTCTTGGTCGTCACAATTCGAGATTAGTTCCGCCTTAGTTAGACGAATTGCAGTCCCAGTGGTGGCTGTTATGGCATCAACGTCAACTATTACTTTTGGCGGCTTGGGAGCCACGTCGCCAACTACCGGAGGTTCAAGACCCCGATTCATTGCATCTATGTGTTCTCGAATTACTCGTAATGGTAGGAAGTAATCTCTTTGCATTCGAAGTATGTAACGAAGGTGTTCAATGTCAACCACGGAGAATTTGCGATAACCACTGGCGGTTCGCTGTGGATTTAATAACCCATGGGACTCCAGAAACCTAATTTTTGATATTGAAATGTCCGGAAATTCATCGCGTAGCTGAGCAATTACTTCGCCGATACTCGAAAGCGACTTATTGGAATTGAATGCTTTTTCTTGCACTAATTGTCACCAGTAACAAACGCAAAACGATACTTTCCAATTTGGAGCTCATCTCCGTTGTTTAGTGCACTGCTTTCAACTCGGTCACGGTTCACATAGGTTCCGTTAAGTGAACCAGTATCAGAAATTGTCCAAACTCCGTTGACTCGAGCAAGCGTTGCATGTTTTCTAGAAACCGTTACATCATCTAAAAAGATACTGCTTTCCGGAGATCTACCGATCGAGATAATTTGTCCATCTTTGGCAACTAAATCAAATCGGACTCCTTCAAGAGGTCCTCTGCGAACAATCAGCGCAGCTCCACCAGAAACAACATTAGGTAGTTCGGTTGTTTCACCTAGGTCAGAACTGTCTTGTTCGGTAAGTGGAATTACTCCAGTTGCTTCAAACAATGAAAATACAACGCCACAATTGGTACAAGGAGCACCCTGTTGTTGATTTTCTTGACCGCAAGCTGAACATTTCATGTTTAAAAAAACTTACTCTCCGATTACAGCGCGGTACCCAGCAGCATCTAGTAAACCTGCTACGGCAGCATTTGCGTCTGCAACCGTAACGTCGGCTAGCCAGCCGTTTCCGTATGGATCAGAATTTAGAGTTTCAGGTGCAGTTTCTACGGCACTATTTGCAGCAGCGATTGTGCCATCTACAGGTGCGTAAATTTCACTAACACTTTTTGTTGATTCAACTTCACCGCACGGGGAACCTGCGCTTATAGCAGTACCAGCTTTAGGGAGATCAGCAAAAACGATGTCACCTAATGCATCTTGTGCGTAGTCGGTGATTCCAAAGCGAACGGTTGTTGCATCAACAACTTTTACCCATTCGTGTTCTTCGGTGTAATTCAAATCCGCAGGAATATTTGTCATACCAAAAGAATACGGCAAAAGGCCTAACTAGTAGCCAGAGGGACCACGGATTTAATTGAAATATTTTCAATTTCTTCAAGCGTTATTGAGCCACCACCAGTGGTTACTGTGTCTGCCAAGCCGCCTGGAATCTCTAAGGCCGGTGCCAGAACGGTGCTATCGCCAATGACCGAGATGCGAATGGGCAAGGTTAACGTGGTACCTGAAATGTTGACTCCTGTGCTTGCGTCAGCAAACCAAGTATTAGCTACTACCCGAACGTTGAGATTAGCATCAGAAATCTCAATCGCCTTGGCGCCTGCATCGCGAAGTTCTTGAATCGCATCTAGCAATGTAACCGCTGAGAGTGTTCCTGAAATGTTAATGACTATTCCTGAGCCTGTCGCTGGCTCAGTGCCAGCGATTAGTGCTAACGCTTTGGCTCGTTCTTTAGCGGCATTAAGAGCTGCGTATTCATCGCCACCGAGCAATGTTTCTCGATCATTTTCAAGGCTAATTAACTCTTGACGCAATCTGGCTTCACGTTGCGCTAAATTGTCCAGAACTCCAACAAGATCACTTTGCCTTGTTCCGGAAAGTAGTGCATCAGCTTCATTGTCAACAATCGCTGAAGTTGTAGTAAATCCAAGTAACAAAAATAAAAGAGTGATTGTTGCTTGTGTCTTCGACATTCGTGGCTTGACACTTCGCATTAACCTAAATCGTGCATCGGCTGCAGTCCGAGCAGGGCGATGTCTTGGCGCACTATGTTGACCCATTTAAGCCTTCAATAAATGACGACGAATGGCTGCAACATTTGCGAAAATTCGCATGGATAAAACAACTACAACACCGGTAGACATCTGAGCGCCTACACCTAACTGGTCGCCGAGTAACACAATCAAAGCGGCAACAACCACGTTTGAAAGAAAGGAAATAACGAAAATTCGGTCATTAAAAATTCCGTCAAGAATAGAACGAAAAGCACCAAAAACTGCGTCAAGTGCAGCCACAACAGCGATCGGTAAATAAGGTTGAAGCCAAAGTGGAATAGTTGGTTGCAGAATCAAACCAAGAATTACTCCCAGCAACAAGCCAATAGCCGGAATCAAGGTGTACCTCCGATGTTTTGGTTAGTTGACGCGGGCAAAGTCACTTGTCCGACAGTTTCTAACTCCCAGACTACGCCGAAGCGCAGTTCTAACTGTTCAAGCAATAGTCCACCTTGATTTTCTCGGAATCTACCCGCTAGAGCATCAGCATTCTTTGCTATTGCCACAATCTTGTATGGGCGAACCAACGGGCGGTAATCAACCAAAATAGCCTGGCCAGCTGACCTAATTGCGGATGCTCCAGTTAAGCGATGATCATTTATCGAAACTGCAGTTGCACCTGCCTGCCACAATCCGTTAACCACCATTTGCAAATCACTATCTACAACTCGACCAGATTGCAAAGCTGCATCTGGGATTAATTCATCTGAAATTGCATCGTCTAATGTGACGCTAACGCCCATTCCAGAAACCTCCGTGAACCCAGCTGCTATGCGGAGTTGATCTAACCGAACTTGTGCTTGAGTTCCAAGTGAGGTGCCAGCTAAAGTCGCTTGTTCTGCTGCCTGCAGATCTCGATTTGCCTGTGAAACTTGTTGTTCCAGACTTGCCACCCGATTGTCTGCTTCATCAATCCGAGAAATCAATTCAGTTTTCGTAGTCTGATTCACAGAAGAATTTGATCGTGAATCTGCCAGCGCAACTCCGATCATGAAAGTAACGATTGTGGCACCTGCGATTGTGGCAATAATTGGCGTAGTTCCCGTTTTACGTTCTTGACCCGCCTCGTAATCTGAAGCTATGGCGTCGGCAAGAAGTGCATCAAGTTGCGCTGTCATCTCAAATCTAGCTTTCTTGCCTGATCAAAATAAAGTAGCCCTGCGTACCAATACATCGATACACCCCAAATGAGAAAAGCCCAGCCAACCACATGGGCTACTTCCCCAATCACACCAGCAAATGTTGATAGCAGTAACAACGGTAAGGCATAAAGCAAATTCATGGTGGCTGCTTTACCGACAAAATGCACGGGCAAACCGGTTATGCCAAAACGTTTTAAATAAATCAAAAGCCCAGATAGCGACAAATCTCGTGCAATCAACGCCACAAGAACCCAGACTGGCAATACCTCGCGCATGTAGAGAGCTACTATCGCCGCAAAGACGTAAAGTCGATCAGCTAATGGATCAAGTAACTCACCTAAGCGACTGAATTGATTTAATTTCCTAGCCAGAAATCCATCGAGCCAATCTGTTGCCGCACTAAGTACTAGAACTATTAATGCAAGTCCGTCACGTTGTGGACCAATGATTAACCAAAAGAAAAGTGGTACGCCAAGTAGGCGCAAAAAACTCAACGCATTTGGGATAGTCCAAATGTTAATTTTTCTACCTACTTTCGTCTTGGCATTCATTTTGCTAAAGACAAGCCTACGTTTAGAGATGGTAAATAACTCCGATAATCTAGTGAGGCACGCCCTGGTACTCCAACTGGCAGAGAGCGCGGTCTCAAACACCGTTCAGTGTGGGTTCGAATCCCACCCAGGGCACGTTACCAACTCGATAAGGTATCCCGAACGTTTCCTAAATTTGAAAGTACACCGTTTATAAATTTCACTGATTCCTCAGTACTTAAGTTTTTTGCTATTTCGATTGCTTCTGCAATTACTACGTTTGTTTCAATTTCCTTTTCATAAAGTAACTCCCCTACGGCAACTCTAATAATCGCTCGATCTACGGCAGGCATTCGATTTAATTGCCAGTCCTTAGCGTAAGTTTCGATTAGTTCATCTATCCTCGAAAGATTTAGCCAAACAGTTTTAGCTAATGAGATTGCATACTCGTTAACATCAGGATTACGTTCAAGAATCTCTTCGACAGCCACGCTTCGCTGTTCGGCCTCGAAAATAGCCTCGACAGCACGTTGCCTAGCTTTTGTACGGGTGCGCACTATTCGTTAACGCGTCCGAGGTAAGACCCATCGCGCGTGTCGACTTTAACTTTCGTGCCATTTTCGATGAATAGAGGAACTTTAATTTCTGCACCTGTTTCTAGAGTCGCTGGCTTAGATCCAGCACTAGAGCGATCACCTTGTAAACCTGGTTCAGTGTAGGTAATTGTTAATTCAACGTTTGGTGGCATTTCAAGGTAGATCGGGTTGTTCTCGTAAATAGCAATGATTACTTCTTGATTCTCTAACATCCATTGAGCGCTATCTCCGACGATCTCATTCGCTAACGAGTATTGATCGTAGGACTTTAAATCCATGAAAACCCAATTGTCGCCATCACGGTATAAATACTGCATGTCACGCTTATCAACATCGGCGGTTTCAACTGCGACACCAGCATTGAAAGTCTTATCTACAACTTTTCCAGAGATTACATTCTTTAATTTTGTGCGAACGAAAGCTGGACCTTTGCCAGGTTTCACGTGCTGAAATTCAATTACTGTCCAAAGTTGTCCATCGATTTTAAGGACTAGACCATTTTTTAGGTCATTCGAAGTTGCCACAATTACCCTTTGTTATCTTTGATTAGGTCCTTTAGATCATATTCGATCTAGAGCTAATTAGGTAAATCCTGGGCTAATGCAGACAATGCCAATAAATAACTGTTTAAACCAAATCCTGAGATAGTCCCTTTGGCTAATCCAGATATCAATGAGGTGTGACGAAATTCTTCACGTGCCAGCGGATTACTTATGTGAACTTCAATCAGCGGTGCAGTTAATAATGCCGCGGCATCGCGAATTGCTACGGAATAATGCGTAAAAGCTGCTGGATTAAAAATAACCGGACTGTTTTGCGATGCTGCTAAATGCAACCATTCGATTAATTCTGTTTCCGAGTTGGACTGACGAAAATCAATCTGTAAGCCAAGTTCACTTGCTTTTTCGACGCAAGCTTTTTCTAAATCAGCCAAAGTTAAGGTTCCGTATACGTCTGGCTCTCGGGTTCCAAGTTTGTCTAAGTTAGGCCCATTTAAAATCATGATTTTGGTCATGCTTTAACCCTGCACTATCTCTTGGTAAGCGGCAACTAACAATGCCGGATCGGGTCCTTCAAGTGATGCTGGTTTTGCAATGTCTTTCAAAATGACGAATCTAAGTAAATCGCCACGAGTCTTTTTATCTATCTTCATCGCGGCTAGTAATTCAGTCCAGACACCCGCTCTATAACTCGTCGGCAAACCGACAGAATTCAGGATATTTTTGTGTCTAACCACAACTGAATCAGCTAGGTGTCCAGTTAAATTAGCTAAGTGTGCGACGTATACCATTCCCACACTAACTGCAGCTCCATGTCGCCAAGAATATTTTTCGTAGCGTTCTATGGCATGGCCAAGGGTGTGACCGTAATTAAGAACTTCTCGCCCAACTTGATTCTGTAAATTTTCACGCAGGTCAGCCTTGACGACATCTGCCTTGACTTGGACGGATCGGGTGATTATTTCCTCAGTATGCTGCCATTGCGGATTTTTAGCGGAAATCGGATCTGCTTCGATTAGTTCTAAAATTTTCTCATCTTTAATAAAACCAGCCTTAATTACTTCCGCAAGACCACTTACGTAATCGTTTTCTGGCATACTCGCCAATGCATTTAAATCGCAAAAGACTGCTGTCGGTGAATGAAAACTACCAACTAAGTTCTTTCCTTCGTCAGTATTTATTCCAGTTTTTCCGCCTACCGCAGCATCAACCATTCCCAAAAGGGTTGTTGGAACGTTAATAAGTTTTATTCCACGCAACCAAGTAGCAGCAACAAAACCAGCTAAGTCAGTGGTTGCTCCACCGCCAACGGCGATAATGAAATCATTTCTGGTAAAACCTGATTGACCTAAAGCCATCCAACAAAACTTAACTACATCAAATGTCTTTGCATCTTCCGCTTCTGGAATTTCGACCGCAATAGATGTCACATCTTTAAGAGAATTTCTAATTAGCTCTCCGGTTTCTCTCAGAGCACGTGGATGAATGACAGCCACTCGATCAGCACCTTGAACCGCGTTTGAAATTTGATCCAATAAATTACGCCCAATTATTACTGGGTAAGTGTGCTCTGCGTGTACTTCAATTGTGGGCATTAACTAACACCTGCCAATTGCTTTTCAATTTCTTCTACTACTTCCTGCGGTGATAAATCGTTCGTATCGACGACTAACTTCGCACACTCAATGTAAAAAGGTTCCCGAGCTGCCATCAGATCTGCCAGCTGCCCACGGACATTCCCAAGAAGTAAAGGTCGATTCTTATTCATTCCGATTCGGTCTACAGCTTGCGAAAGACCAGCCTGTAGCCAAATTGCCGTCTGGCTCTTAATCAGATCACGGGTATGGGTATTCATTAATGCACCACCACCTACTGATACGACGATTAATTCATTTTTTAGGGCACTAGCTATAACTTGGGCCTCAATTTTGCGAAAAAATTCTTCACCGTCTTGGATAAAAATGTCAGAAATTGATTTACCGAGTTGTTGCTCAATTATTTGATCGGTATCGATAAATTCATATTTCAGTGACTGCGCTAAAAGTGAACCAACTGTAGTTTTCCCAGCGCCGGGCACACCAATCAAGACGATAGCCATGTTATTGAATCTTCAAGTTTGCTTGGAAATTCTGATAATTTCTTTTGGATTCAGTTAAATGATCTCCACCAAATTTTTCGAGAAAAGCATCTGCTAGAACTAAGGCAACCATGGCTTCTGCAATCACACCTGCAGCTGGAACAGCACACGCATCTGATCTCTGATTTATAGCTGTAGCTGCCTCACCGGTGGCAACGTCCACGGTAGCTAGCGCTCGCGGCACTGTACTTATCGGCTTCATTGCTGCACGAACTCGCAATAGTTCGCCAGTAGACATGCCACCTTCGGTTCCGCCGCTTCGCGAGGTGTGGCGAATCAGTTTTCCATCCTCTTTGAATATTTCATCGTGGGCACTTGATCCACGTCGCTTTGCCGATTCAAAACCATCTCCAACTTCAACACCTTTGATAGCTTGGATTCCCATTAAGGCGCCAGCTAGTCGGCTATCCAACCTTCGATCCCAATGCACATGTGAACCCAAGCCAACTGGAACATTTGCGGCGAGAACCTCAACTATTCCGCCAAGGGTGTCTCCAGCATCATGAGCCGACGTTATTTCATCTTGCATTGCTTTGCTGGCGCTTGACGAAAAACAACGAACTGGATCTGCATCAATGGCGTCAATGTCAGCAGGACTAGGAAGTTTAGTTTCATTCGTAGTAACAGTGCCGATTCCAACAACATGGCTGTACACCTGAATGTCTGCAACCTGCTCCAAAAATTTTTTTGCTATTACACCAAGTGCCACTCGAGCAGCTGTTTCTCTGGCACTTGCACGTTCCAAAATTGGTCGAGCATCATCTAGTGAATACTTTTGCATACCCGCTAGATCTGCATGTCCAGGTCGTGGTCTGGTCAACGGTGCATTGCGGGCTAAATCGGCTAGGTCGTCTGGGTCGACTGGATCGGCCGACATAACTTTTTCCCATTTTGGCCATTCGCTATTTTTGATACTTAGCGCTATTGGTCCACCTTGAGTTAGACCGTGTCTGATTCCACCTGTTATCGCTAATTCATCCTGCTCAAATTTTTGTCTGGCGCCTCGACCAAAACCTAATCGACGTCTAGCTAAACCATCTCGTATGTCAGCTGTGGTTACTTCGACTCCGGCGGGAAGCCCTTCAAGAATGGCAGTCAGCGCAGGACCATGCGATTCTCCAGCAGTCAACCAGCGCAACATTTTTCTATTCTTTCACTAATTTGGTTAGTGAAGCGAATTTAGGCTCGTAGTGATTACCGACATTGTCATGAATGGTGCAAAAGCTAAGGATGCGCTTAATTTCGTCTTTCCTAACAGAGTGGAGATCAACCCATAAATCCCAGCCAAAATAAACATCAGCCAAATTGTGATAAGCCAGTTACTTGGATTGAGAATTCCAATCAAAAATCCACATGAAATTGCATATTTCACATCACCAAAACCCAATGCTGTTCGATTAACAAGAAACAGAATGAGAAACACTATGAAGAAAATGAATGAGTGTTTCAGGCCATTCACGACAAGCTTTTCTTGAGTAAGCAATGTACTGATCAGCAGGGCCAAGAAAAGAAATCCAGAAACTTTATTTGGAATGCGGTGTTGCTGCCAATCGATGACCGAAATACAAACTCCAAACAACGAAAAAATTACAAACTGAATCAACTGTTTGCCAATTTTTCTAGTTTGAAATACCCCGTTTGGCTATCTCGGCCGCTAAAGCAGTCTGCAAATTTTCGACATCGGGAGATAGTCCCGTCATCAACTCGATTTGGCGAATTGCCTGGTGTAACAGCATCTGGTGTCCAGGGATAACCGTAAGTCCAGACTCGAGCCAGACTTTGGCTAATTTCGTTGGCCAAGGATCGTAAATTACATCGAGTAAACAACCAGTCGGACTTTCGATTCGGTTTGAATATTCATCTGCAACACCTTTAGGAGTTGTGTTGATAACTACATCTACATTCACCAAGTTATTTGAAAATTCGGTGGTTGAATCGACAGTTATCCCCAACTGGTTTCCTAGATCAATGCAACGTGCTGATTTCTCAAGATTTCTTGCGAAAATTTGAATTACTTCAATACCTAAACCCTCGAGCGCCACTATTGCGGATCTCGCAGTGGCACCTGCGCCAATTATTGTTGCAGTTTTCGGTGAATTACATCCACCAAATCTTAGGGCCTGCGAAATTCCGAATACATCAGTGTTATCTGCACGTAAAAGTGGCTGACAAATCAAAGTATTAATTGAATTTGTGAGTTTTGCTACTGTGGAAACTTCAGTTGTTACATCGAATGCAACTTCTTTTAACGGCATGGTTAACGAAAAACCAAGCCAATCATCTTTCAAATTTGCCATGAAGTCAATGAATGATTCTTCGTCTAACTCAATTGCTTCATAAACGTGTGGCAAATCTAGCAGTTGATATGCAGCATTATGGATTATCGGAGATAGCGAATGGCTAATGGGCTTGCCAAGTACTGCAGCTTTCATTATTTGTAGCACGTATCTGGATTAAGTTTACAAAATGCTAATAATTCATCTTTCCAAACTAAAAACTGCGCGTAATCAGAAGTAAATTTTGTTTCCCTTGTTTTTAGATTTGTAGTGATGAAAAAGATCCAATCCCCTTGAGCAGGATTCAAAGCCGCCGTTAACGCCGCAGTTCCAGGATTGCCGATGGGAGTTGGTGGTAACCCAAAATTCTTATAAGTGTTGTAGGGGGTATCTTGGGCCAATAAATCAGACGTTAGCAATACATCTTCTTTGCCAAGACCGTAATTAACTGTCGAATCAAATTCAAGTTTCATAGGTGCTGCTAAGCGGTTATAGACAACTCGGGCTACCTTAGAAAAATCTTGAGGTATGCCCTCGCCTTCAAGAAGCGAGGCAACGATTACAACTTCATACACATCTAAGCCAACCGCACTGGCGCTATTTTCCAAATCTAATTGCTTGGCAACTGAATTATGTTTTTCAACCATTGAGGTAAGGGCACTAAGTGCTGTGGTCCCCGGTGGAAATTCATATGTTGCCGGAAACAAAAATCCTTCAAGGTTGCCATTTGCATATTCAGGCAGAGGTAATTGTGCTGGATCAGCAGCAATTGCCTCGAAGTCAGAAATCGGGATGCTCGTTTCGTTACTGATTAGTTCGAAAATGTCTGAGGCACGCTTACCTTCAGGGATCGTAACTTTTGTTACAACTTTTGAGGTTGGATCTAAAAGCCTCAAAATGGCATCTTTTGCTTTCATTTCCAGAAGCATTGAATAAAATCCTGGAGATATCTTTCCACTGTCTGGATTATTACTTGCAGCTAATGTGAACGCGTCAACAGATTTGACTACTCCGGCAGATTTGAGGGTATTGCCAATCTTGGCAATTGAATCTCCCTGAAGAATTTCGATCTGGACATTTCCATTACCTGGCCCAGAAAAATCTGGTGGTCCCAAGATCAGTTCGGTTAGTCGCGGCCCAATTAGAACGGTAGTTAAAGTAACAAAACTTAGTCCTAGAATCGCCAAAAAAATTCTTTTGCTTTTTGGTTTTCTGATTCGTCGACTCATAAATATCTACTTAATGGTTGGGCTAACGAGTGTTCCTGCCAGCCTACCTGTTGATTTCTCTATAGCTAAAGCATGATCTAGAAGTAAAACAGCAGCAACTTGATCTATGACAGATCTACCTTCTCGTGATGATTTACCAGAATTCTTTAGTTGACTTTGTGCGCTGACTGTTGTCAGTCTCTCATCCAACAAATAGACGCCTAAGTTCAATCTATTTGCTAATTCAGTAGCAAAGTCTTGTGCCAACAATGTAGAGGAAGTCACTTTTTCTTTCATGGAAATTGGATTACCGACATAGATCAATTCGATGTCATGATCTTGAACTAATCGCAAAACTTCGCCGACTGCTGATTGACCTGCTTGGATAGTGCATACGGGCACGGCCATTATTTGTTCTGATGGACATCGGGCTACTCCGATTCGCACTGTGCCAACATCAATGGCCATTCGACTTCCTTTACCGGGTTGCGCCACGAACACTCTCTATAACTTGATTAAACGCTTGATCAATGCCTGCCAAATTTGTTCCGCCGCCCTGTGCCATGTCAGCAGTTCCGCCGCCACGTCCATCGAGATGTTTCATCAAATCGTTCAGTATTGAATTCGCCAAAATTCCTTTATCTTTTGCGCCAGAGTCAACACTCACGACAATGCTAATTTTCTCGTCTTGAGAAACCATTCCAACAATTAAATTATTGGTGGTTTTAACTTGAGATTTTGCGGACAGAACCAAATCCCTTAGCTGTGCACTTTCGGTTCCTTGAGGAGTTAAGAATCGATAGATGCTAATTCCGTTTTCTAGGACTGGTGTACCGATAAGTTCGTCTAATTTATCCGTTAAGGCTGCAGTTTTGGCTTTAGCGATTTGGCGTTCTGCATCCTTCAATCGATCAAGTAACGATCCAATTCGCTCCGGTAATTCTTCAGCTCTAACTTTGACCAACTGAGCTAATTGATCGACTAAGTAGTGCTCTCTGGCTAAGAATCGATAAGCATCGGATCCAACTAAAGCCTCTACACGTCTAACTCCTGCTCCAATAGAACTTTCTGAGAGGAATGTAACTACACCTAGTTGACCAGTTGTCTGAGTGTGTGTGCCGCCACAGAGTTCTCGAGCCCAATCACCAATACTGATAACTCGAACTTCGTCTCCATATTTCTCACCAAAAAGTGCCATCGCGCCAGTTTTGCGTGCTTCTTCTTGGCTCATAACTGCAGCAGTGACAGACAAATCTTGAATAAGAATGTCATTAACTCGATCCTGTACATCCGCAAGAACAGACTGCGGTACTGCCCCACTACTTGGGAAATCAAACCTAAAGCGACCAGGACTGTTTTCTGAACCCATTTGTGTTGCAGTTTCACCTAACGCTTCACGAAATGCTTTGTGCACCATGTGGGTAGCCGTATGGGCTCTGGAGATAGCCGTGCGCCGAATCACGTCGACTTTTGAAATAGCATTCAAACCAACGTTGAAATCTCCAGATTTCACTTTTCCACGATGCACGAATAGGCCGGGTACTGGTGTTTGCACGTCGACGATCTCGATCAACGCACCATTCGTTACTTGGATTAATCCATGATCGGCAAGTTGACCACCGCTTTCAGCGTAGAAAGCAGTTCGATCGAGAACGATCTCAACTTCATCACCAGACTTAGCGGATTTACTGTCAACTCCATTGACTAAAATTCCACGAATTTCACTTTCAGTTTCAGTTTCGCGATATCCGGTGAATTCAGTTACACCACTTTTATTCATGATGTCGCGATAAACAGTTACCGCAGCCACACCACTCTTTCGAGCTTGAGCATCCGCTTTTGCTCGAGAACGTTGTTCTTGCATTAACTCTCTAAAACCTGATTCATCAACAGAAATACCCTGTTCAGCTGCCATTTCAAGAGTTAAGTCAAAAGGAAAACCATAAGTATCGTGCAAAGTGAATGCAGTGTTGCCCGTCAATGTTGATTTTTTCTCCTGCTTTAATTCATTGACGGCCAAATCAAATAATGAAGTTCCGCGTTCTAAAGTCGCTAAGAAAGATTCTTCTTCGGCATTTGCGATCGAAACTATGCGACCAGCATCTGTCTTTAGTTCAGGGTATTGTGCCGCCATCGCCGAAATACTTGCATCAATTAATTCACCAATTGTTGGATCATTTGCCCCAAGTATGCGCATGTTTCGAACTACCCGGCGCAAGATACGTCGTAATACGTAACCACGGCCCTCGTTACCAGGCAACACACCATCGGCAATTAAGAATGCACACGTGCGGGCATGATCTGCAATCACGCGCAAGCTGACGTCAGATTTTTCAGCTGCGCCATATTTCGTTCCGGTTAAATTACTAGCACGATCCAGGATCACTTTTGTCGTGTCAATTTCATAAATGTTTTCGACACCTTGTAACAGGGCAGCCATTCGCTCCAGACCCATGCCGGTATCAATGTTCTTAGCTGGAAGTTCACCCAGGATTGGGTAACCTTCTTTACCCGGACCTGCACCTCGTTCGAACTGCATGAAAACTAAATTCCACACTTCTAAATAACGATCCTCGTCAGCAACTGGTCCACCATCACGACCGTATTGCGGTCCACGATCGTAATAAATTTCTGAGCATGGTCCACATGGACCAGGAACACCCATTGACCAGAAATTGTCCGCCATATCACGCCGCTGAATTCGCTCCATTGGCACACCAACTTTTTTGTGCCAGATGTCTACAGCTTCATCGTCGTCTAAATAGACAGTTGCCCAAAGCTTTTCTTCAGGAAATCCGTAGCCACCATCAGAAACTGGTTTTGTTAATAATTCCCATGCGAATGGAATTGCTTCTTCTTTGAAGTAATCACCAAATGAAAAATTTCCGCACATCTGGAAAAAAGATGCGTGTCGTGTCGTCTTGCCCACTTCTTCGATATCTAATGTTCGAACTACTTTTTGAACACTGGCAGCTCTTTTATAGGGTGCTGGGGCTTCACCAAGAAAGTAAGGTTTAAATGGAACCATTCCAGCGTTTACAAAGAGCAATGTTGGATCATCAAGCAACAAAGACGCGCTGGGCACAACCGTATGATTTTTTGATTGGAAATAATCTAAAAACCGTTTTCGGATTTCTGCCGATTCCACCGCACACTCTTTCAATCATTTGCCCGAAGTTTTTGGGCAACTTGAGCCTTAAGTTTACAAGTAAGTACTTAGCCAACCGAATAACCATTAGCTAATCGGGCCACTGTTTAAAAATCTATTTAATTCGCCCCAGGGCTTGTTGAACCTTGATCCAAATCTTCGCCAAATGTGACTCATTGCCACGAACAGTAGGTTGGTAATAATCTGCGTTTGCCAATTCGGCTGGTAAATAATCTTGAGCTGTTACACCCTCTGGGACATCATGCGGATACTGATAACCGACACCGTGACCCAAAGCACCAGCCCGCGAGTAATGACTATCACGCAAATGACTTGGTACTTCACCAATTTTGCCAGCTTGCACATCTGCAATAGCTCGATCAATAGCTAAGTAAGCGGAATTTGATTTAGGCGCTAAACACAAAGCGATAGTTGCTTGTGAAAGTGGAATTCGACCTTCTGGCATCCCAATTAATGCAACACTTTGAGCACAGGCCACAGCTGTTACCAAGGCAGTTGAATCAGCAAGACCGATGTCTTCACTAGCTAAAATAATTAATCGACGAGCAATGAATCGAGGATCTTCCCCAGCCTCAATCATGCGTGCTAAATAATGTAATGCTGCATTAACATCAGATCCCCGAACACTCTTAATAAATGCACTAATCACGTCATAGTGTTGGTCGCCATCTTTGTCATATCGCACAACATGATGATCAATAGCCTTAGTAACAGATTCATAAGAGATCTCATTGCTTGCGCTTGTTGAAGTAACTTGACTAGCTGCTTCTAAAATCGTGAGCGCTCTTCTGGCATCGCCTCCGGCCATTCGAACTATAAGTTGCTTGGCTTGTGGATCTATTGTGAATTGTCCAGCCAGACCTCTTTGATCTATTAAGGCTCGGTCAATTAATCGGGTTACATTTTCATCAGTAAGACTGGTGAGGGTCACTAATAATGACCTAGATAAAAGTGGCGAAACAACGCTGAACGAAGGATTCTCTGTTGTAGCTGCTATCAAAGTAACAGATCCATTTTCTACACCTGGTAGTAAAGCATCCTGTTGAGCTTTATTAAATCTATGCACTTCATCAATGAATAGAACTGTTTGCAAACCATAGAGTGATCTATTTTCTGCAGCTTGGCCAATCACTTCGCGAACATCTTTAACGCCGGCAGTTACCGCTGAGAGTTCAACAAATTTTGCTTTACCACTATGTGCAATTAACTGGGCCAAAGTTGTCTTTCCAGTCCCTGGTGGGCCCCAGAGAATTACTGAAGTTGCACTTTTTTGTTGATCAAAATGGATTAACCGATGAAGTGGTCCGCCTTGCGCCAAGGCTTGATTCTGTCCTTCGAATTCTTCTAAATTTCTAGGTCGCATCCGAACTGCAAGTGGTGTCGAAATGCTGTCACCTGAGAAAAGCGAAGTCATGAGCTAACTATCTGCTTTTGCAAATGGATCAGCATCAATGCCAGCTTCCATTCGTTGCTGCTCCGTAATCGGTGTAGGTGCACTCGTTAGTGGATCGTACCCAGCGCCTGTTTTTGGAAAGGCGATGACTTCACGCAGACTTTGGGCCCCGGCAAGTAACATGCAAATCCGATCCCAGCCAAAGGCGATTCCACCATGCGGTGGCGGTCCATAAGTGAAGGCCTCTAGCAAAAAGCCAAACTTATCTTTTGCTTCTTGCTCACTAAGCCCAAGGATTTTGAACACTTTTTCTTGAATGTCACTTTGATGAATACGAATAGAGCCGCCGCCAATTTCATTACCGTTACAAACTATGTCGTAAGCCCAAGCAAGTGCTTTTCCTGGGTCTTGCTCAAAACTATTTAGCCATTGTGCATTTGGTGAGGTAAACGGGTGGTGTACGGCAGTCCATGTTCCTTCATCTGTTAACTCAAACATTGGGGCATCAACTACCCAAAGAAATGACCAGGCATTGTCATCAATTAGTCCGCAGCGCAAACCAACTTCTTGACGAACTGCACCTAACAATTGTTGAGTTGCTAGCCGAGCCCCAGCACCAAAAAATGCACAGTCACCTGGGTTTGCAGATAAATGCCTAGCAAGACCATCACGTTCTGCCTCAGAAAGATTCTTAGCAACTGGTCCACCAAGTGATCCATCCAATTCAAACGTTACATACGCTAATCCCTTAGCGCCACGTTGTTTAGCCCACTCTTGCCAAGCATCAAATGCTCGTCGCGGTTGATCTGCTCCACCAGGCATTACTACCGCACCAACATATTCATTTTGAAAAACTCGAAAATCAGTCTTAGCAAAATATTCGGTACAGTCACGAAGTTCTAGATCGAAACGCAAATCTGGTTTATCTGAACCGTATTTATCCATTGCATCAAAATATGTAATTCTTGGAATCTCACCGATTTCGTGTCCGACAGTTCCTTTCCAAAGGTTTCGAACTATCGCCTCGCCAACTTCAATGATGTCTTCCTGTTCAACGAAACTCATCTCAATATCTAGTTGAGTGAATTCTGGTTGTCTATCTTTGCGAAAATCTTCATCTCGATAACATCTAGCGATTTGGTAATACCGCTCTAACCCACCAACCATTAGTAATTGTTTGAATAACTGTGGGCTTTGCGGCAATGCATACCAGTGCCCAGGTTGTAATCGAACTGGAACTAAAAAGTCTCTAGCGCCTTCTGGGGTTGATCGCGTAAGTGTGGGTGTTTCAATCTCGGTGAAATCTCTCTCATGTAAAACTTCGCGAGCTAAACGATTTACTTCACTTCGCATTCTGAGCGCTTGGGCCTGAGAATCTCGACGCAAATCTAAATACCGATATTTGAATCTAGTTTCATCACCAACATTTATTGAGTCATCAATTGGAAAAGGTAGTGGCGCCGACTTACTTAACACTTCTATTTGATTCGCGACAACTTCGATGTCGCCTGTTGGGATTTCAGAGTTTTCGTTACCTTCAGGTCGAATCCGTACCTGTCCTAAAACGCGTAAACAAAATTCATTTCGCAACTCATTTGCCATGTCTTCATCATTAATAACAACTTGAACCGTGCCACTACGGTCGCGAAGATCAATAAACGCAATTCCACCATGATCACGACGCCGACTTACCCACCCAGTAAGTTTTACTTCTTGACCTGCGTCAATACGACGCAATCTTCCAGCCTCGTGGGTCCGTAACATTTATTCCTCGGTAAAAGTCATTAAAGAGTGTTTAAGAAATGATTCGTAGTTAAGTCTAATGCGATGGTTTCTTGTTCACCGCTGACCAAATTCTTGATCACTACTGAGTTAGAAGATAGCTCTGCTTCACCCATTATTAAGGCAAATTTTGCCCCACTACGGTCTGCATTCTTCATGGCGGCCTTAATACTTCGATTGTCAAAGGCTATTTCGGTACCTATACCCTTTGCGCGTAACTCTCGAGTGATTTTTAAACAGCTAAGCCAGGCCTCTTCGCCGATTGGTATAACAAAGACCTGAGTTTGGATTTCTTCATTTTTATCCAAATCTTCTGCTTGAACGGCTAAACAGGTTCGGTCCACGCCTAGGCCAAAACCGACTCCACCGATTGCCGGGCCACCTAATGTTTCAATTAAACCGTCGTACCTTCCACCTCCGCCGATTGCTGATTGCGCACCCAGGCCATCGTGGACACACTCAAATGTTGTACGAACGTAATAGTCAAGACCGCGTACCAAACGCGGAGCTAATTCGTACTGAACATTCAACTGATCCAGGTAGCTCAATACTTTTTTATGGTGGTGCGCACATTCATCACATAAATGATCAGGCATTAACGGAGCATCTGACAGTAATTGCTGAACCTGTTCGCGTTTATCATCGAGCACTCGTAACGGATTAAGTTTTGCTCGCTCTTTTGTTGCTTCATCAAGATCAAGTTTGGCGAGGAACTCGACCAGTAATTTACGGTAATTTGGCCGGCACTTTTGGCAACCCAATGAATTAACTAGCAGGCGAACTTTCTTTAACCCTAGTATTTCGCGCTGTGCGTAACTAGCCATCCAGATAACTTCTGCATCAAGTGCTGGGTCACTTGATCCAATTGCCTCTACGCCAACTTGAGTGTGCTGACGATACCTGCCAGATTGAGGTTGTTCGTATCTAAAGTTAGGACCGGTGTACCAAACTTTTGCCGGTAGCGCACCACGATCCATTCGGTTCTCAAGCATTGCGCGGAGAACTCCAGCAGTACCTTCTGGTCGCAGAGTTAAGCTGCGCCCACCTTTGTCTTCAAATGTATACATTTCTTTCGAAACAACATCGGTGGACTTACCAACACCTCGAACAAATAACTCGGTGTCTTCAAAAAGTGGAGTTTCTATGTAGCCGTAACCTGATAAACGCGGAGGTGTAGAAAGTGCATCCTTCACCCGTAACCATAGGTTCGAGAACGGCGGAATTACATCGTAAGTTCCTTTAGGAGCTTTGAACAGTTCGTTCATACTGCTGGCAATCCCTGCTGTACTCGTCTTAAGTACTCATTTGTTCGTAATTCGACTTCCATCCGAGTCATCGGTCCATGACCTGGATAAACCAAAGTTTCCTCCGGTAATTTACAAATAATATCGCGAAGTGTGGCATTCATCGCAGATGCGCTACCCCCCGGTAAGTCGACTCTGCCTATCGCTCCGGCAAATAGGGTGTCACCACTGAAAACTATCTCAGTGTTCGAATTAATCGAATAAATAACTGAACCTTGGGTATGACCAGGTGTGCTTGAGATTTTTATGTCAAAGCCAGCAAGGTTTAACTTAATTTCATCTTGTATTTCAATGATCTCGTCTGGTTCAACAAATTTATAATCATGGCCAACTAATTCGGGCAGGATTGCTTTTGTTTGGTCAGAAAGTCCAGCACCAGGATCTGAAAGAAGATGTCGATCAGCTCGGTGTATTAGTGCCGGTATTTCGTAACCACTAGCGACCGGAAAGACTGACCACATGTGATCTAGGTGACCGTGGGTAAGTAAAACGGCAATGGGTTTGAGATTATGTTTTTCGATTTTTTCCTTAATTGGACCCAGTGCATCTTGGCCTGGGTCAAGAATTAAACACTCGCTACCTGAACTCGGTGCTACTACATAGCAATTGGTTTGCCATGGTCCAGCGACAAAACTTTCAATAATCAAAGATTTACTCCTAACTAAAAGGTTACCCCTAAAGGGTTCGTTTACTGATTGCGTAGACTGTCATTCATGTCGGTAAAGCGTGAAAAAGAACTTGCTCGTGCGAAATTTGAACGTCAACAAGCTAGAAGGCAACAACGTAAGCAAAGAAACCTGTTTGCAAAGCTAACTAGTTTGGCCATTGTGATTGCATTATTGATCAGCTACGCCATTTCTCTTTCTAGTTCCCCCGAAGAAACGGCCACAACTACACCAAGTCCAACTCTTGCAGCGCCTCCAGTTGTATCTGGTTGTGATGTCGCCGGGGCAACTCGAGCAGACAACATAAGCTATCCGGCAGCACCTAAAGATCTAGTTCCGGCAAAAGAAATCACCCTAACTACAAATTGTGGTGATTTCGTAATTGAAACAGATCCCAAAGCTCCGCAAACTGTTGGAATCTTGAGTTACTTAGCCAAGAACAAGTTCTATGACGGAGTTAATTGTCATCGTTTAACTACTGAAGGAATTTTTGTTCTACAGTGTGGTGATCCAAGTGGAAACGGATCAGGCGGCCCCGGTTTTAATTTTGCTGACGAAAATTTGCCGGCTGCAGATTCAACTGGATTATTTACTTATCCCCGAGGCACAATCGCGATGGCAAATAGTGGTCCTAATACGAATGGCAGCCAGTTCTTCATTGTTTATCAAGATTCGCCACTTCCACCGAATTACAGTATTTGGGGTCAATTAACTTCTGGATTAGAAACTCTAGACGCTATTGCCCAAGCAGGAACCGTAACTGGTCAACCAGATGGTCCGCCAGCGCAAACTCTTGTGATTAGCCAAGCTACAGTTGCGCCATAATTAGATAACCAACTTTTCGTACTAACAAGAGCCCGATTGGGACCCAGGAGGAAACATGACTCTTTCTAATGAATACGGCCGAGCCGATGAACAAGGAAATGTTTTTTTAAATACTCCAAATGGTGAAGTAAAAGTTGGTCAATATGCCGCTGGCGATCCAGCAGAAGGCTTGGCTTTTTTTACCAAGCGTTTTGTTGATTTAAAGACTGAAGCTTCCCTTGCCCTGACTCGGTTAACTGAAGGTAAGGGATCATTCGACGCGATAAACAGTCTGATCGAAAGACTTAAAAATACCGTTACCAATCCAAATGCTCTCGGGCCGATTTCGGAACTCGATGAACTAGCCACAAAACTTTCCGTGGTTTTGGAAGAACAAAAGCAGCAAGCACAGGTTAAAAAAGCTGCCTTAAAAGAACAGGCATTGAAACGTCGAGAAGAAATTGCTGCTTTGGCTCAATCTTTAGCGAAATCAAACTCGTGGAAGTCAACTAGCGAACAGTTCAAAAGTCTTTTAGACGAATGGAAAAAACTCGCCTCCTTCGATCGAGCAAAAGAACAAGAACTTTGGAAACAGTTCAGCTCCGCTAGATCAAGTTTCGACAAAGCCCGTCGTGCACATTTTGCAAACCTCGATAAAGCACGCGGCGAAGCGAATGAGGCAAAAACCAAGCTAATTAAAAAAGCTAATGAATTAGCCGATAGCAAAGAATGGGCTACGACAACAGCTGCATTCAAGAAACTAATGACTGAATGGAAAAACTTACCTCGTGCTGCTAAAGCTGAGGAGGAAAAGCTTTGGAATTCATTTAAGGCAGCTCAAGATAGATTTTTTGAGGCCCGAAATGCTGCAAATAGCGAACGCGATGTCGAACTCAAAGCTAACCTTTCGGTGAAGCAAGAACTAGCAAAATTGGCCGAGCAAATTCTCCCAATCAAAAATGTTGACGAAGCAAAGGCAGCTCTTCGAGAAATTCAGGAAAAGTGGGAAAAAGCTGGTCACGTACCCAAGGCTGATCGAGACAAAATTGAACGTCGCCTAAAAGCGGTCGAAGATGAAGTACGAAAGCATGTCGAAGACATCTGGCGCAAAACTAAACCTGAGGTTATCGAGCGGGCAAATGTTTTAGTTTCAAGTTTTGAAAAAACTTTGGCAAAAATTGAGGCTGATATTGCTTTGGCTTTAGCTAAAGGTGACGATAAAAAGGCTGCTGATTTGAAAGCTCAACAAGAAAAGACAAAAGAGCTATTATCGGCTGCACAGTCCGGCGCTTCAGAATTAAAGTAATTTAAACGCGGTATACGTCATAAACACCATCAATGTTTCGGACGGCTCGTAAAACTTGGTCTAAATGAGATGGATCTCCCATTTCAAAAGTAAATCGACTCATCGCTACCCGATCACGAGATGTTGTTACCGAAGCATTCAAGATGTTTACATGCTGGTCACTGAGTGCTTTTGTGACATCTGAAAGTAATCTGGCTCGATCTATTGCTTCAACTTGAATGTTGACTAGGAACAAACTGCTTTTACCCGGTGTCCACGATACTTGCGCAAGTCTTTCTGTTTGCGCCAAGAGATCTTTAGCATTCACACAGTCTTTGCGGTGCACTGAAATCCCAGAACCTCTTGTAACGAATCCAAAAACTTCATCACCCGGTACTGGAGTACAACACCTGGCTAACTTGACCCAGGTGTCTGTGGCCCCAATAACAGTAACCCCTGCATCAGGTTTGCCAGTCCTGCGAACTGGAATCTTGGTTGGGGTTACCGTCTCACTTGCATCTTCGATCGTGCCTTCGTCGCCACCTAGAGCCGTAAGCAAACGAGTAACTACAGTTTGTGCGCCAAGGTGTCCTTCACCAACAGCAGCATAAAGCGCACTCACGTCTGGATAAGAACTGTCAGCGGCAAGAGATGTTAAAACATTGTTAGTTAGCAAGCGAAGTGGAACGCCTTGCTTCTTCATAGCCTTAACGATCTGTTCTTTACCTTGCTCGATTGCTTCTTCGCGGCGTTCTTTTGAAAAATAGGCTTTAATTTTTGATTTGGCTCTGGCACTAACAACAATGTTCAACCAGTCTCGACTAGGTCCTGCATTATCGGCTTTGTTAGTGATGATCTCGATGTTGTCGCCATTGCTCAATTGGGTATCTAATGGCGCTAACTTGCCATTAATGCGTGCGCCAACACATCGGTTACCAACTTCAGTATGCACTGAGTAAGCAAAATCGATCGGCGTGCTTCCGCGAGGAAGAGCAACAACCTCACCTTTTGGTGTGAAAACGAATACTTCTGCGGCACCCAGATCGTCCCGCAGGGACTCTAAGAATTCACCAGGATCTGTTGTTTCACGTTGCCACTCCAGAAGCTGTCTAATCCAGCCAGCATCTTCCGGACTGGTTTTACCGGCAACATTTTGTTGCTTATACCGCCAGTGTGATGCAACGCCATATTCGGCAGCACGATGCATCTCATTAGTTCGGATTTGAAACTCAACTGGTTTTCCGTTAGGTCCAATAACTGTTGTATGTAGTGACTGGTACATCGTGAACTTTGGCATAGCTATATAATCTTTAAAGCGTCCAGGTACTGGATTCCAATGATTGTGAATGACTCCAAGAGTTGCATAACAATCTTGAACATTTTCAACCAGGATGCGCACGCCAATTAAATCGTAAATGTCGTCAAAGTCACGACCTCGCACAATCATTTTTTGATAGATGCTGTAATAGTGCTTAGGTCTACCCGTCACTAAAGCTTGAATTCCACTTTGGCTCAAATCTGCTTCAACAAAGTTAATAATTTCGGATAAATTTTCATCTCTTGCCGGAGCACGTTGCGCTACAAGTCGGGTTATTTCGTCGTACATTTTTGGATATAAAGTTGCGAATGAAAGATCTTCTAGTTCCCATTTGATTGTGTTCATACCAAGACGATGAGCTAATGGTGCATAAATTTCTAAAGTTTCGCGTGCCTTTTGTTCTTGTTTTTCAATCGGTAAATATGAAAGCGTGCGCATGTTGTGTTGTCGATCAACAAGTTTGATCACAAGCACTCGGATGTCACGGGCCATGGCTACAACCATTTTGCGTACGGTCTCAGCAGCTGAAGTTTGACCATACTTAACTTTGTCTAATTTGGTTACGCCGTCTACAAGAGCCGCAACTTCTGCACCGAAATCTGTTTCAAGTTGAGTTAAGTCATACTCAGTATCTTCAACCGTGTCATGAAGCAGCGCAGCGATTATTGTTGGTGCCGTCATACCCAAATCAGCCAGCATTCCGGCAACCGCGATTGGATGTGTGATGTATTTTTCGCCGGACTTTCTCATCTGATTTCTGTGCAAGAAATCGGCTACCTGATAAGCCTGAACGATCTTTGCTTTGTCTGCATTAGGGTGAAAACTAAGTAACGTATCAATTACTTGCTGTAGTTGGTCTGGAATTGGATCTGTTATTCCACCAGGAAAGCGATCTTTTACCGGCAGAGCAACCGAAGACTTTAACTCCTCGATTGCAGTCATTCGCTTTCCTATCTGTTTTTAATACCTAGTCGTTTAGAACGGCCAGAATATTAATTTCTGGATACGATGCCTTCAATTTTACGTCTCCGCCGAGAAAATCAAGATTCAGCAAAACTGCAATACCCACTGGTATGGCCCCACATGCTTCGATCAACTTTGCCGCCGCAGTAGCAGTACCACCGGTGGCAAGAACATCATCCACAATTAGCACTCGGTCACCGGGTAAAAGTGCGTCGGTGTGAATTTCAAT
>JACCDL010726082.1_pt1 | contig 27027 bp, 58 predicted proteins | sample 7441931 | NCBI WGS metagenome assembly JACCDL01 (sample SAMN15323437, study PRJNA562643) | freshwater metagenome | isolation source: river surface water | place: USA:Blue River Watershed | collected 2017-08-16 | reverse complement strand
TCGGACTCGTTGTTCTCCGTAGAGTCTCCTTTACCGTCTTCGTCAGACTCGTCACCGTCAGTAGGCTTGAGTCCACTTGGTGTGCCGTTGGTGTGGTCATCGCCTGATGCATCCTCGGACTCATCTTCAGACTCATCGCCTGAGTCGTCACCGTTCGAGTCACCCTCGTACTCGTCCTCATCATCAGACTCGTCTGGGTAGTCATACCCGTTCTCGTAGTCCTCAAGGTCTTCGTCTAGGTCGCTGGTGTCCTCGTCCTCAGGCTCGTCCTTGACCTTGTCCGAGGCAGACTTCTGCTTCTTCTTGTCCCATGGCTTGGACTTGGCGTTGGTCTCATGCTCACCCTCACTGCGGTGGTTGTGACCGTGAGGGTTCTCGATGCGGTTGTTCTTGGTGAGTTCGTGGAAACGCTCGACCAAAACCTTGGCGGTCTCGATGTCGTCTGCATCGCTCATGTTCAAGGCACGAAACTTGTCGATGATGTCCGCTAGTTCGGTGGTGTCTTGTGGCTTCGTGTACATGGCTCGAGCCACACGGCGTACATCGGCTGGTAGGTACTTACGACCATGAACCAACGGGAACGCTAGTGACCACTGGTCACGGTTCTTGAGCAGGTACTGCTCCATGGTTGCTTCGAACCAGTCCCTGATGGATGGGTAGGATGCAACGAGCAACGCTTCGATGCGCTGGTCTTCGAGAGCGTTCCAAGCGTTGTTGAAACGGTTGTCGTTGACCCACTGACGAAACTCACTGCCCGAACGAGGGGTGAGCAGGATGTGTGCAATCTCGTGCAGGGTCAGACCCTTGATGGATGCCACGCCGTGCTTGGTGGTGAGGTCAGCGAGCATACCCTCGTGAATCCAGATGCGGTCGCTGGATGAGAACGCTGGGGCTTGCCCACCGTTCACCAACTTGAGGCTTACTGGGCGGAGGGTGAAGCCTGAGGCGAACGACTCAAGCACCTGAGCCATACGGGAGGCTCGTTCCTTTTGGCGGTCTCGTACAATACGGATGCCCTCTTGCAAAGTGACGCTAGTCATGTGTGTTCTCCTTAGTTCGAGTAGTTGCCTACAGGGACGGACAGTTCGTTAGCGATGTCGAGGTATCGTGCCTCAATCTGCAGGGACACGGCTTCACGCTCGGCTTCAGGGAAGTTGGCGAGGAAGCGGTTGACCGCAAACTGGAAGTTGTAGGTCTTCGCCTGCTTCACAAAGTTCTTGAGCATACGGAGACCGACTCGAGTGCGGTGCTTGGCTGGCTCTTGCTTGTTCAAGAAGCGCAGGCTTGTCGCCAACTCCAGCAACGCTGGGCTTGGGATAATCTTGCTCTCGATGGCAGGGTCGTCACCAAACTCCAACTTGAGGTTGAAGCGGTCGAGCAAGGCGATGTCCTTGTTCACAGTGCCGACATACTGGCTACCAACATTCTGGTCAGCGATGAAGATGCACTGTGGGTGGACAGGGATGACCTCGTTGAGCGTCTCAATCTGCAACACCTTCTCGTTGAGCAAGCCCAAGAACAGGGTGTCGTTGCGGTGGGACGAACGGCTCAACTCGTTGAGCAGGATGACGGATGGCTGACGGATGGCGGTTGCCAGACGGCTGTAGTGCCAGTGCCATAGCCCGTCCTTGCCCTGTAGCAGACGACCCTCAATCTCCGTGGTGGTCAGCGAGGTGTGCATCTCGACACGGACAAACGGGACATTGAGACGCTGTGCTAGGTGCATGGCGGACTCGGTCTTACCGACACCTGCATCGCCAGACAGGAGGACATACTCACCGTTCTCGATGGCGGTGTCGTACACCACATCCTCTGGGATGCCGTCAATCTCACGAGTGTAGTACTCATGGTCGAGGACAGGGACGGATAGGTTCGCCCAGTAACGGATGTCTTCGCTGGTGTCTGTCGTCCCAACACAAACCTCTGTTGCTTCGTCACGCTGGATGGCAACGGCAGGGCTGGTTACGGCTAGGGCAACGGCAGGCTCTGGGGTAGCGACAGGCAGGCTTGCCCCACCACCGTAACGGCTGGTGTAACGGGCAAGGTGTTCTGGCTTGTGGTCTGCGGTGCGTAGCACCTCACCAAGCACATCCTCGAACGAGGCGGTGCTGGGGACTACCTCAGACATGACGGAGCGTGCCATCTTCTGTAGGAGAGTTGTCGGCTTGATAGCCCCCTCGGACAGGACGGTTGCTTGGATGGCAAGGTCATCGTTGGCACTGATGGCGGTGGCTACGGGGCGACCAAGCACGGTGTCGTGCATGGCTTCTTCCCATAGGTCAACTCGTGCAAGACGGTTGACGGGATGCCACGAACCAGCAGAGCCACGCTTCTTGAGCGTGTCGCCAAGGGTTCGGGTAAAGACTAGGGGTTCAGTCCCAAAGGGAATGATGGCAGTCTGGCGAATACCAAAGGCTTCGCTTCGTGACTGGATGGTTACTGCATACATGGTTGCCTCCTCAGGCTGGTTGGTGTTTCAACTGTTTGGTTATGGTCTGCACAGAGGCAGTCTGTCCCCACTACTCTTCGTCATCGTCCCACTCAGGTTCGATGCCCTCGTCAATGCCTTCGATAACGCTCATGTCGGCATCGCCAGAGTCTAAGTGACGCTCGAGCCAAGCCTCCTGCTCCTCAGACCAGCCTGCTTTGCTAAAGGTAGCAACCCAGCCCCATCCGTATGAGCCATCGTCTGTGACCCAGAACGCTTCGTCCTTGTATTCCATTACTTGCCCTCCTTTAGAGCGTGTTCTGCACAGCAGATGTACGAGTCGTACAGGCTTGCAATCTGCTTTGCCAACCACTCTGGGTTCTCGTCCTCGAACGGTTGCCAGACCATGATGCCGTACTCTTCGTACAGGTCAAGGTTGTCGGCATCGCTGGTAAGTGCCTCGAGTACTTGTTCGTACGAGAGCGGCTCGTACTCGTCCTTGCCCCATTGGACAAGGCACTGTCCGAGTGCTTCGTACTTGCACCACTCGATGATGGATGGTGAGAGTTCCATTAGACCTCCTCAGGTTGGTTGGCTAGACGAGCGTGGTATTTGGTGACAAGGCGTGGTGTCTTGTCTTCCTCGTAGTACGGTGCAGGCTCAAGCATGGTGTCGATGGACAACTCAATCTCGAGGCTGTTCTGCAACTTGCTGATGATGTTGTTGAGAACACGCTGGTATTCTGCCTCCTGCTCAGGAGTGTCACGGCGGAGGTGACGACCAACCGATAGGGTGAGGTTGTACCAGCCGTCATCCGTGGTGTTACGGCTGACCTCGACTGTGCCGTAGTACGAGTCCTGAGTACGAACCGTGAGACCGCAACGCTTGATGGCGTTGACGAGACGCAGACGGTGACCCTGCTTGATGCGGTTCTTCTTCACACGAAGACGCTGTTCCGCTTCGTACCTCTGTCGCCAAGCGACAGCGTTGCGGTTGGTGATGTACGAGTCAATGGCTCGCTGTACATCGGCTTCGGTGAGACCCTTAGGGTCAATGTTGAGTGTAATCATGGTTGCCTCCTCAGGCTATCTTGTACTTACTGTGTTGCGGTTTGCACAGGGGGAGTCTGTCCCCACTGCTCTGTGGTTTCGAACGAGTACAGGTCTTCATCGTGTGACGGACAATACGCCGAGTACCCCTCCGACACATCGTTCTTAGAGACCTTTGTGCCACAGCGTTTACATACGAGAGCCACTACTTACCTCCGAAGAAGTCTGCGAGTGCTTCGAGTGTGCCACAACGAGAGCATACCTCACCGTGACCGTGACGGCTGATAGCCCCCATGTAAGCCCCGATGTTCTCGTTGTTCGGGATGTACCCCTCGCAGGTAGGACACTTGAAGTCGTCCTTGTTGATGACCTCAGCGACCGTGGTCGCAGGGTCGAAGATGCTCTTGATTACTTCAATCGGGTCGTTCATTAGTTTGCCTCCTTAGGCAGGGTTAGGTCGCTGGTTAGTTCGTCAAGCACAGCGAGGTTAGGCTCGCCGTCCTCGTCTGTGTCTCGAAGCCACTCGATGAGTTCGTTACGCTCTTCGGGTGTCCACTCTCCGTAGAAGTCAGGCTCGGTGTATTCGTAACCGTTGCCTCCCTCTTCCCAGAACAGACGAAGATAGACTCGCTTGCCGTTGAAGTCGAAGTTGATACGGCGTACCCAACCTGTGACCTCTTCGCTTGATGATGCTATTTCGATGTCGTGTTCCATAGTGCCTCCTTTAGGCTGTTTCACTTATCGGGTTGTGGTTTGCACGGCTTGAGTCTGTCCCCACCACTCGCTCTTCTTCGAGTCGAGCCTCGATGATGACGCTCAACTTGAACGAGAGGTCTTGCTTCTGCTTACGCCAGCCAGCAAACACTCTTGCTTGTGGGTAAGCGTCTGGGTCGTGTGAGTATCGCTCCACCTCAGCATCGAGACGCTCGACCTCCACATCTATGCCGTCTTTGAGTTGTACGAGTTCGGTCGTGGTGAGTTCGTTGAGTAGTTCGCTTGATGAGTACATTATCCGTACACCACCTCACCGAAGATGGCGAGTTGTAGCAGGACATCTCCCGTACAAGCATCGGCATCGTCCAAGTCAGCAACCTCGCAAGTGCCACAGTGACGCAACTTGCCTTCGACAGCCTTGCGGTAAGCGTTGGCTAGGTCTTCGAGGGTGACCAAGTGCCACTTGTCCTCTTCGTCCTCGTACAACTTGAAGTCCTGTGGGTTAGGGACGAGTTCGTACTCCCTCTCGCCTTTGAGCCATAGGTCAATGCTCTTGCCGTTGGCGTTGCGTATCTTCGAACACCAATAGGTGATACCTGTACCATCGCTACCCCAGATAGCCTCCCACAGTTCGTTGTAGGTGACCTCTTTGGTGACGGTGACGGTGAAAGTTTTGTTCATGTTTTGCCTCCTCAGGCTCTCAGTTACTTGGTTATGGTTTGCACAGCAGTGGTCTGTCCCCACTACTTGTCGAAGTGGTCGAACAGGAACGCTACTCCTATGACTAGCAGGACGGTCGAGCATAGCATCGTGAGCAAGGCTACGCTTACTATCGGTGGTGCGATGAACGCCATGACTATCGAGATGACGCAGATGGGTACGGCGTAGATGAGTAGCAGGCGTTTGATGGTGTTGTCCATGAGTGTCCTTTCGTGTCCCAACACAAACCCTAGACGAGAGCCAGAGGGTCGGCGTTGGCTTGCTCAGCCAATGCGTTGGCTAGTTCGACAGCCAAGCCACGGCGAGCGTAGTTGGTGTGCTTGCTGGTGGTGACCGAGTACTTACGGTCGGTAACCCAGACGAGGTCGCCCCTGTCCGTAAAGGTTACCGTGGCAATCACAGCACGGTACGAGCGGATAACATACTTACCAGCGTGTTCACCGTCCGTGTCGTAGTCACCGAACATAGTGCCAGCCCCAGCCGTAAACTCACGGCGGTTCTGGATAGCGAGCGGTACTTCTCGCAGGGAAATGCGTCTTGCCATTGTGTGCCTCCTCAGGCTTGTCTCAGTAGTTAGGTTATGGTTTGCACAAGTGGAGTCTGTCCCCACTATTCTTCGTCATCGTCATCGTCCGTGTCTTCCCCGAACATAGATGTCCAACAGGTGTCGCAGTACCCCGTGATGAAACGCTCACGGGTTGCTCGAGTCTCGTTAGGTAGCACGGTCGTGATGCTTGCCCCTTGGTGGTACTGAAACAAGAGCGAGCCGTCAATCTCGAGAGTGAGTATCTCGCTACATGACGGACAAGGCATGGTCGAGATGGTGTAGTGACCCTCAGCAATCTTGCCGATGTGACCTATGTTCATTAGATGCCCTCCTTGTGGCACTTGATGGCGTACTCGATGGCTTCATCGAGGGTGTGGAACGGTTCGCTGAAGAAGTCTCCCTCGTCTTCGTGAGCAACCTCGAACCACGAGTTGTTCACCCACTCGAAGACCTCTTCACCTTTATCCGTCCACTTGGCGAGGTCAGCATCGTTCGTGATGCCCCACTCTTCGAGACGGTTGGTGTACCTGATGACCTCGGTGTGGTCGTCATCGGCGGTACGCTTGGCATGGATACGCATCTCGCCAGAGCAGAGGACATAGAACGGGTTGCCGTCTTCCTCCCACACTACAGACGAGTCGCCGTAGGTGTAGAACGCTGAGTCCTGACGCTCAGGGTCGGTGTTGTACTTGCTCATTAGTAACCTGCTTTCGTGAGTATGGCGAGTAGTTGGTCGAGGGTTGCCTCGTCTAGCGAGTCGAGTGCCTCTTCGTTGATAGCGTCTTCGAACATTAGCCCTCCACCTTAGCCGAGATGTGTCCTGCTTCGATGAGTGCCGATGCTGTACGACCGTACCAGCCCTGTAATGACCAAGCCATGCCTGTGTTCACTAGGTACTGAAACAGTTCGAGTATCTCTTCGATGGTGGTCATCTCATCGTTCTCGTACTTGATGATGGCGGTTGTTACATCGTAGGTGTTGCTGTCCATGTTGCCTCCTCAGGCTCTTGTACTTACTTGGTTACGCTTTGCACGGCTAGTGTCTGTCCCCACTCACTTTTCGTTGAGTATGGAGGTGAGTGCTATCTCGAGCAGGTCAAGCGTTTCTTCAGCACCAATCTCTTTGGCGTGGTATCGGCTGTAAAGTTCCTTGACGAGATAAATCATGCGGTCGTTCAAGCGTTCACCTCCTGAGCAAACTGCTCAACGCCACGAACCTGAGCCAGCCAAGTCAGGAAGTTACCCTGTAGGCGGTCGTTGTGGTTACGGATAAAGTCGGCAAGGTCAACGACCTCATCGGTGAGGCACTCCTTGATGACTCGAGGGTGAACCCTCACCTTTAGAGCGTGGCTACCGTAGTGACCGAAGTCCACCCAGAACGGCACTAGCCCGTCCTTGTCGTCCTCCTGCCAGCCGACTCCCTCGCTACAGATGACGGCAAGACGCTTCTGCTTGTTGTCGCCCCAGCCCCATACAGAGTCGTCCTTGGTCTCAACCAAGACGAGTTGCTCCACGGACGGGTGGTCGTCAAGACCACCGTACTGAAGTTCGAGTATCTGCTTGCCTAGTTCGAGCAACTTGTTGCTGTCTAGTCGGCGGACAAGGTATCCTGTTTCACGGTCAAAGTGGGTCATGTGGTTGCCTCCTCAGGCTGTCGGTGTTACATCTATTGGGTTAGGGTTTGCACAAGTGGGGTCTGTCCCCACTAGTTCTCGTCTTCCTCATCGTTGATGAGTAGTTCGAGCGAGTGTAGTGCCTCATCGGCAGAGCCACCCTCGTAGTAGCGGTCGTAGATAGCCTTGATACGCTCGGCTTCGTAGTCGCTTAGTTCCATTTGTTTGCCTCCTCAGGCTCTCAGTTACTTGGTTGCGGTTTGCACAGGGGAAGTCTGTCCCCACTATTCGGTTATGGTGTTGAACGATACGAACGAGCCGTTCTCCCATGCTTGACGGACGACAAGCCATGTACTCTCGCTGTAGGTGAGCCTAATGGTGTAGCCGTCTGGATAGGTGGCGTAGATGTATCTCATGTGTATCCCTCTCGTTGGTGTGTAGCGTCCCAACACAAACCCTAGGCGGTCTGTGCCTCTCGCTTGAGCAGACGGCGGAAGCCCTCTCGTACATAGGACAGACGAGGGTCGGTGTCGTCTTCAAGGTAGAGCGTACCATCGGTGTCGAGGTAAGCCACAGGCTCACGGTATGACTTGACGATGTAAGCACCGTCCTTGTCCGTGAAGCCTACGAGGGTGTTACGGCAGGACGAGAAGTCAAGCCTCGCCTGTATCATCTGTGGTACTTCGGTCAAGCGTACTACTTGACGGGTTGGCACTTTTGCCATGTTGCCTCCTCAGGCTGTCGTACTAATAGGGTTAGGGTTTGCACAGACTAAGTCTGTCCCCACTACTTGGTCTCGGTCGCATTGACGATGATGAGTCCAGCGAGTGAGTACAACGCTAGGTTCATGCTGGCTAGGCTCAGGCTTCCGTGCTGGATACTGCCCACGGTCGAGGTGATACCTACGAACATGAAGAGGGATAGCCCTCGCTTGATGTAGTTGCGTGGCATGGTGCTTGCTCCCTTCGAGCGTAGTGGAGGGGGTACGGGGGAGGTTGCCCTCCCCCGAGGTGCTAGTCCCAATACGGGGTGTGCTTGGCTTCACCAACGATGAGGGTGGAGTACCCATAGGTGTCGCCTACCTCACGGACATCTCCGTTAGGTCGCACGGTGTATCGGCGTTTGAGGTTGGTTACTGTGCCGTCAATGGCTACGAGTCTGGCTTCGAGAGCCTTGACGCAACCAGCACGGTTGCCTCCCTTGAAGCGTTCGACTTTGACGATGACGGCTTTGCTTCCGCTTGAGGTGTAGCCGTGCCACATGGTGGCTGGTGTGCCTACCTCGAGGGTGACGAACGGTTCGAGTAAGTCTTCACGGGTGAGTCTGTTCATGGTTGCCTCCTCAGGCTTGTTGTTCATTGGTTGGGTTATGGTTTGCACGACTACTGTCTGTCCCCACTACTTCTCGGGTGGGGGTACATGGCAGGCACAAGAGCAAGCGTACTGCTTGCCATCGCTCGTCATGGTGGCTATGCATTGTTCGTGGTGCTGGGTGAGACACCAGCCAAAGCGTGTGGTCATGGGTACTCCTGTACGGTCGAGGGGGTGAGGGTGAGCAGTTTAGCCACTTGCTCAGGTGGTTGAGGCTACGCCTTGACGGTTGCCTTGGCGGTGGCTGGCTTCTTCGAAGCCTTAGCCTTAGCCTTGGCGTTCTTCTTTGCCTTGGCTTTGCGTTCGCTCTTCAGGACGAGGGGACGGGTGTCGCCCAACTTGGCGAGCAGGGTCTTGATAGCCACGATGTCGTCAGCGTAGGCTTCAGCCTGCTCTTCATCGAACTTGTCGCTCTCTTCGTCCAAGGCGTACTTCTTGAGGGTGTCTCGCTGGAGAGCCAACTTGCGGAGTGCTTCGATGATGAAGCCCTGCTCGTCAGGGGTGACGGTCTTGTTGGTACGCTTGACGGCTGGCTTAGCGGTCTTGGTTGCGGTGGTGTTCATTGTGTTTGCCTCCTCAGGCTGTTTGGTTGGGTGTTGCATTGGTTGGGTTAGGGTTTGCACGGTGGAAGTCTGTCCCCACTATCTCAACGCTTCGATTGCGTCTCGAACGAGGCGAGCGGTGGTGTCCAAGGCTTTGCGAGCCTCGCTCAACGCTTCGGGGTTATGCTCACCCTCGACATTGGAGATGACGGTGAGGGTCATCGCTTCGGTCAAGAGAGCGTAGAGGGTGTTCTCGAGGTAGGTGAGACGCTCTGCGTTGGTTAGTGCGTAGGTCATGGTTGCCTCCTTAGGCTTCGATGTCTAGTAGGGTGTCGGCTTTGCCCACCAACTCTTGAGCGAAGCAAGCAAGTGCTACGGCGTAGGTGGCGAAGTAGGTTGGACGAAGTCCGCCCCAATAGGTCTTCTCTCGGTTGTCGAGGTCGTTGTGACCGTAGTGTTCGACAACGAAGTTGGTCTTGCTGTAGTCAAGGTACTCTTGACCGTCTTCGGTCACAAAGGTGTGAGTCTCTTTGAGACTCAGGATAGTCTCGGTCGAGTCGAAGTAAATCTCGTGCTTGATGTAAGTCATGCTTGCCTCCTCAGGCTTCGTTCAATGGTTGGGTTATGGTCTGCACGGTGAGGGTCTGTCCCCACTATGCCAGCCACTCTGGCAGGCGGTCGTGCTTGATGATGCTCGAGGTAATCTCTTTGCACTCAGGACACCAGCAATCGAAGACAGGCTTTTCGCTGTCGCTTGCTGAGCAATCTTCGCCCAAGATGGCGTAGCGGTTCAGGCGGTCAATCTTTACCTTGAGACGCTCTTGCTGGGTCATCAAACGAGCGATAATCTTACGGCGAGTGGTGCGGTTCAATAGCCAGAGGCTATCGGCTAGGTGCTGGGACATGGCTTGCCTTTCGGTCGGGTTCAATCTTTGGGTTATGGTTTGCACAGGCTTGGTCTGTCCCCACTCGGTCGAGGCTTCCCTTAGGTCGCCCCGACCGCTTGGGTCAGGCTACGCCGTGGCTCGTGCTTCCTCGATAGCCTTGGTCAAGACCTCGATAGCCTTCTCAGCCTCTTCGATGGACAAGCCGAAGTCGCTTCCCGATTGTAGGACAATCTCTGCCCCGAAGTGAGGCTCGCTCCATACGGTCTGGTTCAGGCTGAAACGGATAGGGAAGCCCTCAAACTGCTCGGTGGTGTAAGCACGGGCTGTGGTCTGGGTTAGTGCGGTGCGGTTCATCTGGTTGCCTCCTCGGCGGTTGGTTACATTGGTTGGGTTACAGTTTGCACAGACGAGGTCTGTCCCCACAGTTGAGGGGGGTTAGAGGGGGTACTCCCCCTCAACACCGAGCAGACGCTCAACCTCGATGTGAAGAGCAAGACCCTGAGCGTGGAGAGAGTCAAAGTCATCGTGAGAGAAGCCACCACGGACGGTGAGACGGGAGCGGTCGTTGATAGCGTTGATTAGTTTCGATACGGAGTATCGAGGTACAGCGACACCGTAGTATCGAGCGGTTTCAGCGACAAAGTCGGTGACGAAGTCAGCGGTGAGGTTCATTGTGTCCTATTCGGTTGGAGTGACGGTGGAACACTAATCGGGTTACGGTCTGCACACCCCTAGTCTGTCCCCACTAATACCTGATAGCAACAGACGGGGGTAGGTGTAGGTCTGGCTATACACCCAGCGAGCCTAGAAGCCCCGTCAGCAGTAGCCGAACGGCACGGGTGACCCCCCTCGCCTAGGGGTAGCCGTTACCGCAAGCCAGCAGGAGGGGCCGACAGGTGAGAAATACAGGTCACGCTTGTTATTTGAGGCAGTAGCCTAGATGGTTAACTCGTCTGACATGGTGGTTCGGGTGATTTGGTGGCGGTGTGTGCCGTTTGGGCCGAACATTTCTTCGATTTTTTCGAGTGTTTTGGCCAGGTGAGCGTCCCTTTCGGTTGTTTTTTGGTCTAAATTGTGCGAATTTAGCATTTGGTCGCCCCAGCCGACAACGGATTCCGTTGCTTCGGGTTTGAAGTGGCGGATGAGCCATGCGGCTAGGGGGCTGTCTGCGGTCGTGTGGACGGTCATGGTCATGGTTTGATGTCCTGCGACGTTATCTAGGCTCAGATTGGCGCTGAAGGCCGTTTTGAGGGCATTTTGGAGCGCTTCGTCAAGGTCGGCCTGGCCGTCTTGGTATCCTTGTTCGTAGTCGTCGTTCATAGGGTGTCCTTTTTCTTGCCCCAGTAGTAGGTTTGGGTGCCTACGGTCATTAGGTTTTGTCCGTTTGACGCTACAATCGGTTTTCCGCCGTTTTTAGAGATGAGGATGGAGGCTTGTCCTGTTGTAATTTTGATGGCGTTTGGTGGCACGTCTGGGCTGTTTTGGCTTTTTTGGCTCTTTTTGGATGCGATTGATTCAAAAAATACGTGTAGGTCGGAGCCGAGGGGTACTTCCATGTTGATGCAGGCGACTGCGCCTTTGTTGTAGTCTCGGCTGATGCCTACTGATACTTTGGCTTCTTCGAAGAGGGTTGGGGTTAGGGTGGCTTCTGCGTCCATTTGGCCGTGTTGGTACCCTAGTTCGTATTGTTCGTCCATTTGTGGTCGTCCTTAGAGGGCTGGGGCGTTTTAAGGCTAGATTTTAGTCGAAGAAGGAGAACAGTCCGATGATGCAGACGATTACGACCATGACGACGGTGATGGTTTGTACGACGGCGTCAATCATTCGTCGTCTTCTTCTACCCATGCGAAGTATTTGTGTGATTCGCAGGTACGGCAGTAGTCGTATGGTTCGTCGTCTCCGATGGTTTGCATGCATCCTGTGCACATGTACACTTCGCTCATTTGGTTTCTCCTTTGATAAGAGCAATAGCCCATGCGGAGCATGCGCTGTCACTATTCTCTAACAGTTTGATGATGCGTGCAAGTTCCTTTTTGGAACCGTACGTAATCCAGTACTGGTTTTTTGCTTCGAGGTCTGCCGCTCCTGGGACACTAGTCATTGTTTACCACCTTTAGAACGTCGGTTTTGTAAACGATGTCGTCGAACGAGTCGACGTTCAGTTGCTCAATAGCAGCACGGATACGGGCACGCTCGTACAGGATGCCCGACTGGATGGCTTTGGCACGCTCGTCAACGATGGTGTCCAACTCGCCAAGACCCTGCTTGAGAGGGTTGTACTTCTTAAACAGTTCACTAAAATTTGTCATACCCCAATACTAGGGCGTCCTAAACATAACCTGCAACAAGTTTAGATAACAATTCGATAACACTGACAACACCCCACAAAACCCCGACAATAGAGTGAAGGCCCAAAAAACATGCAGGGCCGAAAAAACTACTCCGCCGTTGGGAAGATTGACAGTATGGCTACAGACCCGAACTTTGCTCTCCGTACACACGAGAGACTATTCACTGGACCTAAGAAGCACCAGGATGCTGCTTTGCGTACATCTGCTTGGGCTGCTGTGCCTAAATGCACCACTTGTGGTCAGGCAGTCATGTTTAAGGGCAATGTTGCAACACACTACAACGGTTCTCTAGACATGGACTTGAGCCCGATGGATAAGGCTGCTATGGCGGCGGATGCACTCAACCAAGACCAACACCACGCTGCAGCGGCTGTTATGCCAACTGAGACTGGTGCACCTACTATTCCTGCCCGCTCTGCGGGTGCACGTGTGGTTGCTAAGCCAGACCCTGCAACTGCTGTTGCTCGTGGCGTGGAGACCCGTAAGCGTAACCGTGAGGCGGCTAACAAACGTTCTAACGCTCTGCTTGGTCGTCAGTGGAACCCACTAGCGTATGACGAGTCTGGTGTTGCAAAGCCAGCATCCGAAAGGTTTTAATAATGGCTAGTAAGAAAGCACTTACTGCTGGAGCAGCAGGTCTAGGCGCAATGGTGGGCGCAGGCATTGGTGAGAAACTAAATCCAGTGCGCTATGTTGGTACCCCTGACATGTCAAGCCACATCAACAACATGGATGGCACTGCTTCTCACACCATGCAGGCTATGGAGGTCCTCAACCAGACTGGTAACCAGACCGCTATGGCGATTGGTGCAGGTTTGGGCGCTATTGCTGGTGGTGTCGCTCTACACCACGCTCTGGGACGTCAGTTCCGCAAAAACTAGTCGGAGGCAATTGTGGGTAGAAACTATGCTGACTTTGATTCAGCCAAGGCTGCCGCTAACCAGCGAGGAACTGGTGTACAGTTCAATGGTAAATGGGTTAACCCTGACCGTGAAGTACTTGAGGCGAAGCGTGCATCTATTCAGCAGGGTCGTGACAAGACGCAAGAGTACCACCGTCACATTGCACCTATGAAGCAGACTTTCCGCACTCTCAACATTCCTTTCCACAATCTGCCTGACGCTTTGCGTTCTAAGGCTACTGCTGTAGGTATTAGTGCTCGTGGTAAGCGTGACGCTATTACACAGTTGGCTACTATCCACAACACGAATAAGGACCGTTTCCGTGAGGTGATGGGTACCTTGTTCCCTTCTACTAGGGATAAAGACTTTTAATGGGTGCTAATAACGCTGAACTTGACGCTGGGCGCAGCGTAACCGCATACCACGTAAGCGCTAAAGCCAACCGTGCATCTATCGAACGCAACGGACTAATCCCTGGCGAACCATGGAACGGTAAGAAAAACCGTATCGGCGTTTTTGGCTCTCTCCGCCCTAAGACTGTTGAGCATTACGCCGACTATGTTGATGACCGCCCTATTCATGATGAAGAGGGAAACTACAGACCTAATAAGGGACCGCACAATGGTGGGGACATTTGGGAGTTCACAGTACCTGCAGGTAACGTAGTGAACGACACTTGGACAATGCCTAGAGGTTCTGCTATCCGTCACCCTGACCCTGTGCCTGCTTCTGCTGTGCGCCGTGTAGGTCACATCACTGGAACTAACGAAGTTCACTGGCATCCTGAGGAGGAATGTCGATGACTAGAAATAATGCAGACTTCCAACAGCACCTGCGTCTTTATCGTGGAGTAAATACGGGTAACTACGAAGGTGGATGGGACGAACCAAACTTGAATAGGCTCGGTGTTCACTGGTCAACCAGCCTAGAAGCCGCCAAGCGCTTTTCGGTGGGCTTACACCCAGATGAGGACCAGTTCCTTGGTGGAGATGAAGAAACTGCTAGAGGGCATGTTATTGAGGCTCTAGTCCCGAAAGAGTCCCTGCATCCTGACGCTGGTGCAGACTACAACTTAGGGAACTCTTCAGAAGCAGAAGTGCCTCTACTGCATAACTCTCCTATAACGATTGTTGGTGTTCATAAAACTGAGTTTGACCCAAAAACCTACGGAGTGAACATCACGCATAAATCAGTTACACCATTGAAAACTACTACGTAGTCTGATACTATTTCCTTAGACACGCCAATCGGGTGTCATAAATAAATACTGTGCTACGGGCAGTAAAAGAAAAGCCCACCGTGCTTTACGCAGAGGGTGGGCTCGAGACTTACTTAGTCTAGCACAGTTGTCGTCTAAGGAGACAACATGAGTAACAACCAGTACGAAGCGTACGACAACTGGAAAAGGGGTAAGTACCCTAATCCATACGAACCAAAGCCTTATGTAGGTGACCCACACCCGCACAAGCACCCAATCGATGAGTGGAAAAAACCTGTACCAAAGGTTGTCACCATCGCAGACCTCTTCCCACGCATTGACCGTTGGGGAATCGGATGGTCTCCTCTGCTCGAACAGTTGAAGCAGATTTCTAACGAGAAGCCCTCGTACCCCCCTTATGACATCATCGACCGCAAGGACGACACTACTGTGGTCTCTATTGCTGTCGCTGGTTTCACCAAGAAGGAACTTGAGGTTACTGTCCACGAGGCTGTACTCAAGGTCGAAGGCAAGAAGAAAGCCAAGAAGGAAACTGGTGACGTTGTCTACCAAGGCATCGCTGCCCGTGACTTCACTCTCACGTTCGCTTTGGCGGACTACTACGAGGTGAAGGACGCAACCGTTGAAGACGGCATGCTAACCATTACCCTCTTCAAGAACGTCCCTGAAGAAAAGAAACCTAAGGTTATCGACATCAACTAGATGTGATAGTCTTTTAGGACACGACCAGATACGGCTATAGCGTTACTGGCAGAGGAGTGCAAGTCTCCTAGGGGTGCCGTAGGCCACGGCATCCCGTTAATGCTCGCTGGCGCAATGGCAGCGCAAGGTGCTGTTAACACCGAGGTTCCTGGTTCGAGTCCAGGGCGAGCAGCAACGCCTCTATAGTTCAACGGTCAGAACTGCTGTTTTGTAATCAGCGGATGTGGGTTCGATTCCTACTAGGGGCTCTGCTAAGATAACCACAGGAGGAAACATGGCAAACGAGAAAAAGAAACGCAAAAATGCGGCATACGCCAAGATGCTGTGGGAGAAAGCACAACTTCGTGCTGCAACCGCCACAGAGCAGTTGGATAAGTCTGTAGCAGTAATTCTGCAATACAAGGAAGAACTAGCCCCTGAGGCCCTCTCAGACGCTTTAGCGCAGGTAGAGAAGCAGCGTGGAGAAATCAAAGATTACCTTTTGAAGGAGCGGGACAAGTTTGCTCGCCGTATTGACGAAATTGGTGAGAAATACTTCCGTGAACTTCTACTTGACGACGCACTGTTTCAAAAGTTGAAGTCTGAACTAATCGAAAACCCTGAGGAGGACTAATGCCGCTTTACACCTACAAATGTCCAGATTGTGAAGAAAAGGTCACTAAAGACCACGGCATGATGGACGACCCAACCTTTACCTGTGAGCAGTGTGAGACTACTCTAAAGAAACTCCCAGGTGTGGGTGCCGTGTCTTTTAAGGGCGGCGGCTGGGGTAAGGACGCCCGATAACTACTAGTAAGTGAACCCTAGCATTTTATGTGCTAGGGTTTTCTTCATAACTAAATAGTGTCACTTTGACAATAAACGACCGAGTACTAAAGAAATGAAAGGTAGGTCGCTAAATGAAGAAGTTCATTGCATCAGTAGCCCTGCTAACGACATTGGCAGGTTGCTCTGCCTCTTCGGCAGTCGCTACACCACAGGAGAAAGTCTCCTTACAGCCCGTCACCCGTGTGACAGGCACAACTGGTTTGCAGCCTTTACTTAATGAGATGAAGGTGGCAAAGCAGCGAACACTAATCAAGCAAACGATTACTAAGTTACGTTCTCATGTTGGAAAGACGTGGTATGTCTTATCAGGTTCCAGCCCTCGTGGTTGGGATTGTTCTGGTCTAGTTAAGTGGACTTATGGACAGATGGGAATCAAGTTGGAGCATCGTGCGTCTAAACAGGCTGTATCAGGCCGTAAAGTTAAGACTCCACGAGTTGGTGACATTGTTGCCTTTTACTACAAAGGTTACAAGTCAGCGTTCCATGTAGGCGTATACGTAGGTAACGGGAAAATGATTAATGCCCCTAGACCTGGAAAAGTAACAACTGAAGAGTCCATCAAGCATGGAGATTTCAAACACTACGAAGTACGTTACATTAGAGTTACTGGTATCCTGTAACTACCCTGTTGGACTTGCGAGTTCAACTTACGAGACCCCGTCCTTTTAATAGGGCGGGGTTTCTGTTCTTCTGTCATACTATCTGTATGCCAGCAAATAACAGCGATTTCCTCCGTGGCCAAGTTCACGGCGACAACACTAACCAGGGTGCCTACAACATGGGGTCAGCCTTTGACTCTCGAGCGTTTGGCGGTAACAGCGCACAGACTCAATCAGGCTCTACAAGCGCAGTTGGATTAGGTAGCGCACAGGGCATGAAGTTTGAGGGCGAGAAGAGCAACTACGGCGGCAACTCTGGTCTTACTAAGTCAGGTTTTGGCGGATAATGTCTGCCCCGTTATCTGGTGTACAGTACCAGTCCGAAATGGTTACTGGCATGTTCGGAGGCCCTAGGGGCCGTATTCGCCCAAGGGGCTCATACAGTTTTGCTGGTGTAGGTGACCCAACTATGGGCTACAACGGCTACGGAATGTTTTGGCAGCAATACCCAAGCATTATTGGTGGTATGGCTGTTGGCGGTGGCGCAAGCACTGAGACTGGTGCCACAGTTGGTACACCAAACGTTACCGCAGACCAACTCAAGGTTGGTGGCGGACCTACCCAAGCGCAAGTTCCAGACTTTGGAGGAATCCCAGGTTCCCTGGGTGCGCTGTAAACACAGACACAGATAGAAGGAATGATTGAATCGACTGCGTAAATTCGCAGCATCAATCGGAGCAACACTCGTAGCCCTTGGACCGCTACTATTTGCAACACCAGCAGCCGCTCAACCTGTTAGCGGACTTAACGTCGAAGTTTATACTTACGACCCGTCAGCCCTACCCGAAAGAGTGCCGTACACACCATGTGAGGGTGCCTGGACACACGTCGACAACATTGACAGCGACTACGACAACCAGTTTGGTGGCGTGGTTGCAGGATGCCAACAAGAGTTCGTCCTAATTCACTACACAGGCTCTGTGACGTTCCCAAACTCTGGCGAGTACACTTTCCAAGCCCTAGCCGATGACGGCTTCTGGATGGCGCTAGATGGCGTGCCAGTCATCACTGAAGACTGGGTCCTAAAGGGTCGTAGCGGAAACACCTACTCAGGAATCCAGATTGAGGGTGGCCACACCTACGCCTTTGACGCATGGTTCTACGAGTATGGTGGTGGCGCTAACGCTACTCTGTACTACGCCGCTCCTGGCAAGGCATTTGAGATTGTGCCTACAGAGTTCTTTACCACTGACGGCTCCACACCAGTTCTAACCCCAGACCCATTCCTGAACCCACCTCTTGAGGTCAACGCAGTAGCCACAGGAACTGACGTTAAGGTTACTTGGAAAGCACCGATTGACAGCGGAACAGCAGTTGAGCACTACGCACTCACTTGGTCCTACGATGGCCACCCAGGCTGGGGCCTAGGTGTTTGGGGCAACGAGTTCGTAATTACTGGACTGCCTGAAAACAAGGAGATTACAGTATGGGTGCGAGCAGATAACGACACTCTTGCGGTGTACTCACCTAACTCGACTGTGGCATCAGTAACTACAGGAACTATCCCCGTAGTACCCCCAGTAGACCCAGAGCCCCCAGTAGAGCCGCCTGTAGACCCAGAACCGCCAGTAGACCCATCACCAGTTGACCCAGGTCAGGGTTCTGGTGGAGAAGTCCCGCAGCCAGTAGATACCCCAGAAACAAGTCCACAACCAGAAGTACCAGTAGAGACGCCAGTAGCGCCAAAACCCGAAATACCTGTCGAACCATCAGTTCCTCCTATTGCGACGGTAGACCCGTCTACTATCGACCCTACCACATTGACTCCTGAAGACGTAGCAGTTTTGCAAGAAGTAGCGTATGAGACTCTCGCTATGTCGGAGCCTGGCTCACCTGAGTATGAGCAGGCTTTGGAGCAATTGTGGGTTGCGGCAGAGGCTGATGACATTGAGGTAGACCCCGCTTTGGCGGCTATCCCTTTGCTTGGAAACGCTGCTGTAGCACTTACTGACGCAATTAACTTTGTTGGAAACGTCGGTGCCGACATGAGCCCTAAGGTTCGTGAGGAGTCTAAAAAGATTGTTGTATCTGCTGTTGTAGCCGTTGGAGCGGCTGTATCGGCAGCCACTGGAGCAGCCACTGGCGCAGCGACCGCTGCCGCTAGTTCATCCCCTACTAGAAAGACCGCAAAATGAAAAAGTTTCTAAATGACATTCTGGGCCAAGTCTGGACCCTCCTAGGTATGTTCGTTGCCTGGGTGGTCCTTGAAGGTTCCGCTAAAGAAGTTGTTGGTTGGTGCATTATCGGCACCATGGCGCTTTGGGTGATTACGTTCCCACTGCGAAATCGTGACGAATAACCGACAATAGGTAATGACCCTGAAAGGAACACCATGGCTTTTACACCTTGGAAACTACCCTTCCCTGAAAAGAAGGTAACCGAGCACTACGGTGAAATGAGTGCATACCGCAAGGCACACAAAATGCAGCCACACTCTGGTACTGACTGGGCTATGCCTGGTGGGACCAAGATTCCAGCAGTAGGTAACGGACGAATCAAGTTCGTTGGGGAATCGAAGATTTTGGGAAACGTAATCGTTCAGTCAGTTGCGGACAAAGACGGCAACATTTGGTACATCGGATACTGCCACCTACAGAAGGTTCCAACCCTAAAGGTTGGTGACCCAATCAAGGTGGGTGAGACCATCGGTCTCGTAGGAACCACAGGTTCCGCATCTAGCGGAAACCACCTTCACGCAACCGCCAGCCGCAAGGTTAAGGGCGTATTTGGAGTAACAGCAGACAAGGTTGACCTAGTCAAACTTTGGAAGAAAAATTCAACTCCAGTAGCAGCAAAGCCTGCAGAAGGAACCAAATAATGAAAGAACTAATCAAAACTCTACTTGCACGTGCAGTGGGCTTGCTTTTCGCAACCTTCTTCGCAGGTACAGGTGTTGGTGCAATCGCCACCAACGGTGACTGGGTATTGGGTTCGCTTATCGGTGTTGGCTCAGCATTTGCTGTTGTGCTAACCACGATTGGTGTAACTCTCGCCTGGTCTGGAAGCCTAAACCAGCAAGACATTGCTAACGCCTTCCGTGCCGCTGTGGCTAAAGCCGCTGACGGTAACGAAAACCTAGAGGCAGCCCTCAAGGTTAAGGAAGACGGCAACTTCGATTTCGACGACATCAACTGGGACTCAGACGATGACTTGAACGAAGACGACGACGACGACGACGCCGTTGTTGCCCCTGGAGAAGACGCTAAGTAATGCTTGAACGCAAGCCCCTACTGCCTAACAATGGTGCTGCCCTTAGGCGGACCCAGCAAATGGCGGTAGGGGCTTCGTTTGCAAAGTTCCCTAAAGGGAAAGAGACAGCATCAATTTTTCACTATGCACGCACAGGACGCCAAAACTCGGAAGGTTTTGGTGGAGGAAGACTAGTAGGGAAATAAAGTGGATAACGTTATCCTCATGTGGGCGACCGCTATTATCGCTGTTGGAGGCGCTTTAGGCGTGTTATGGAAGTTAATAACTCCAGTAATCCGCAAGACCCGTTCTTTGCTGAACGCACTTGATAGATTTACCACCGACTGGTTCGGTGAAGAAGCCGCACCTGGTCGAGACCGTATCCCAGGCGTTATGGAGCGGCTAAATAACATTGATGGAGAGTTGAAGCACAATGGTGGCTCAACCATGAAAGACGCCATCAAACGTATCGAAAATACTCAGAAGCAGATTATACAGACACAGGACAAAATTACTGCGAGACTTGATGAAGGTAATAACCGATTTGAGTCGCTCGAGCAACGTCTGGACGACAAAGGAAGATAGGACTCTTATGAGTAGTGTAGGCGTCGGCCTTGGTGCTCTCCTTCTTAAGGGAGGCGCAAAGATTAACAAGAGCGCAAGCGAGCATGTTGCTGCTATCGCTAACGTGCGTGCTCAGGCTATCGCTGGTGCTTTTGCTCTACAGAACGAGCGTGAGCACCGTCAGCACATTTCGGACATGACCGATAAGATTCACGGCTACGCCGCAGACCACACTGAAGTTCGTTACGGCGACATCAACTACACCCGCCGCCCTTCGGAAACCAAGTCTGGCGAAGTTGTCCCAAACGTTGAGGGCGGTAGCGGCGGTTCCGCCCAGTTGCACCCAGCCACAAGCAAGCAGTTTGAAAACGCAGGACCTGCAAAGAGCATGGCAGATTCACAGAAGGAATACGAAATGATGGTGGGCGGAAGTAGCAAGCCAGCAAAACCTGCTGGAGGATTCGACATTCAGCGCAGCAGTGCACAGTTCCCTGCAATGCCTACAGAAGGCGAAGCCCCTTCGGAGGCTTTGGCGGCTGCTGGTAAGCCTGGTGCTGGACGTAAGGCGGCAGCGCCTAAGGCCCCTAAAGCAGCAAAGGTGGTTAAGTAACCATGGTTAAATGCGTAAACTGCAACAGAGACGCCCTATACACCTACCAGGTGTCTAGTTCGTACATCATCCACTACTGCCAGAGCCACCTACCTAAGTTCCTGATTGCTAAGCGCAATGCAGGTCAACTTCCACTAATCGTGCCTGCACCTGTAGTGGAAGAGCCAAAGCCTTCTAAGAAGAAGGCAGTTGTTGAGGAGCCAGTTGTTGAGGAGCCTCCTGTAGAGGAACCAGCAACGGAGGAGTAATGGGGCTCATCCGCACAGAAGCAGTACAAGGACACGCCGTTCCTAACGGCTATTCGAGAACATTGGGGCCATTCCCACCAGAGATTTTTGCACGAAACCCTCGTGCGGAAGACTCAGTCTGGGTGGACTCGCTACACGAAACATACGACCACGTACGCATGTTTCGCTGTCGAGACTGCGAAGACGTTCTTTACGAGGATGACGTACTAAGTCACACTTGTGAAGAAGAATAAGTTTCCCCCGTGCACGGGGAATGTGTAACACACAACTCTAGAGAAAGAAAAAATCATGGCAACAAATGAAAACGGAAACCTGCTTGATGACGCAGGTAACGTAGTCGTTGACTTTGTATGGGGCAACTTCCCACTACAGCCAAACGACGTCCGTGAAGAGAACGGCGGCGGTCTACTCGACGCTACTCTTGACAACCACAGCATCGCTTACGAAGGCTGGAACGGCTACCCACTTTACACCCCTAACACTGAGGGTGCAGAGGGCGCTGGTTTCATCGTCGTTCCTAGCGTAATTGGTCAGACCACTGCTAACGCAACCGACATCCTTGAGGATGCAGGTCTTGTTGTTACTGCTGGTTCGGCTGCTACTAACGCTGCTAAGACCGTAACTGCTGCTGCTCGTTCAAACGGCTCAAACAACCTAGTGTTCACCGCATCTGGCGCAGGCGCAGCCTACCCAGTAGGTGCACAGGTAACCGTATCTGGATTCACTAACAGTGACGCAGTCCTTAACGGCACCTACACCGTTACTGACAAGGCGACCAACACCTTCACCGTTTACACCGCTGCGACTACAACTGTTAGCCTCTCGGCTCAGACCGCTTCGGTTGTTGGTGTTGCTGGAACTATCAAGACCCAGTCACTTGCCGCAGGCGCTGACGAGGTTGAGGTTGGCGACGCTATCACTATCGTTGCTTACGCTGTCGCTAGTTAATTAACCCTTAAATAGACCGTGCTGCCGATACACTGGTAGCACGGTCTATTTGTTTTTAGGAGAGTCATGGCGAATGAAGGTGTGCCTAGAGGCGCAAAATACCCTTCTCGTGGTGAAACTGCCGCACTCATGAAATACTTCACGGGTGACCCTGCCCAGTTGTTTATAGACCGTAGAACTACTCCTGGCCGTTTGGCTGGTCGAGTGTACAGTGACCAGACCACTGCTGCTGACCAGGAACAAGGGTTCCAAGATTCAGGACAGTTTTACAACCCTAGGTCGTATGACCGTAGCCAAGACTACACACAGGCGCAGGCTGACGAGTACGGCACAGAGTCCGCTTTTACTCGCAACGTTGTGCAGTGGGACATCCCAACCTCTTCGACAAACTACAAAAGACCAAGAACTGTAGCCGCTGGATACAGCCCAGACCCTAACTACCCAGAGAGCGATAAGGGTATTCTTACCGTAGTTTTCCGTGATGGCACGTTTTACAACTATTACGAGGTGACCCACGGTGAGTGGGCTAACTTCCACGCCTCGTATTCAAAGGGTCGTCCATGGCTAAACAAAGCCAGTAAGTCACAGTCTGGTGACGGCCTGTTCGTCAACAAGCCTCGAGGCGACGCTGGGGACATGGAGAACGTCGACCCCGCTATTCGTGCCGCACTTTACCGTGTTGCCCGTACCAACCAACTCATGCCCTTCCGTCAGCCTAAGAGGGGCCGTACTACTCAAACTGCTACATTGTTCCAAAGCAAGTCGCCTGCGGGTACAATGGAAGTTAGAAACAGGGTCAGGTCAGATAAACCTAGAACTTCTGCTAGAAAAGCAGCAGCACGTCCATCGGCAAAAGGTAATCGGAAAGCAAGTTAATTAATGCCAAAGGTCCACAACATCGGAAAACAACACTTCGTCCAATACTTCAGACTTCCAGTCAAGTGGGGGTGGAAGTTTGCTGTACGTGGCGAAACTCAAGAAATCGAATACCCCTTCCGACTTTCAAAACCGCTTATGATTAGATTGCCGTTTTACCGAGTTTTAGTTATCGGTAAATGGACAGGAACACAACCAGATGAAGAAACCGCACTCAATACCGCTATGCAAGGACGGGTACTAACAGATGAAGATTTTTCGGAAGAAAAAGGATGGCAACCAGCCAAAGTCCCGAATCGAGAAGAGGGTCTCGACTATTGGGACGTATGATTTGATTCTTTGGGCGGAGAACGCCCTATACGTAATCGGTAAAGAGATTACTCACCACCAGCGGGACAAGAACGCAAACGCCTTGTATGAGGCGGAACTAGGCGCAGAAGCGTTGTTGGCGATTGTCCGTGAACTACAGAAGAGGTCTAATGACTAACGAGGGAATGACCGAAGAAGAGTTTTACGAGAAATTCGAGGAAATCACCCCTGAGTTTTATCAGGAGGAGCACGATGACGAAGAAGACAACATTGACCTTCTCAACGCTGCAGAAGAAGTAGACGAACTTACTCAAGACTTTGTAGACAGGCTCGTGGACAAAATCATGGATTTCATGGTTGTTCTAGTTGGTCACGACCTGCACCCGTACCAGAAGCCTTTGGCTCGTAGAGTTATGGAGTCTGTCATTGTGAATGACGGCTCCGAAATAACCGCCCTGGCTGCACGTCAGTCAGGTAAGTCCGAAACTATCGCTGACACAGTAGCCACCCTGATGGTGCTGTTACCTAGACTTGCCACCTTGTACCCAGACCTATTGGGGCGTTTTAAGGATGGCATTTGGGTGGGGTTGTTTGCCCCTACTGAGGGTCAGGCTGAAACTCTATTTGGTAGAACTGTGAACCGTCTGACCTCTGAAAGAGCCCTTGAGGTTCTGGGCGACCCTGAGATTGATGACCAAGCCGCACGTATTGGTGGTGTGACTAAGACTATCAAACTGAAGAAGTCTGGTTCCACCATGACCATGATGACTGCTAACCCTCGAGCCAAGATTGAGTCGAAGTCGTTCCACCTTATCGTTATTGACGAGTGTCAGGAAGCGGACGACTTTGTAGTGGACAAGTCTATTGCTCCGATGATGGCGTACTATGCGGGAACCATGGTTAAGACTGGCACACCAACAACTTCGAAGAATAACTTTTACCGCTCTATCCAGTTGAACAAGCGTAAGCAAACTGGGCGCAAAGCAAAGCAGAACCACTACCAGTGGGACTGGAAAGAGGTTGAGAAAGTTAACGCTAACTACGGTAAGCACATTCGCAAGGAGATGCTACGTATTGGCGAGGACTCTGACGAGTTTCAGATGTCGTACAACTGCAAGTGGCTTCTTGAGCGAGGCATGTTCGTTACGTCAAGCGTCATGGATGAACTGGGCGATACTTCACAGGAACTTGTGAAGCAGTGGCACCAGACACCTGTGGTGGTTGGTATTGACCCTGCCCGTAAGATGGACTCCACTATCGTGACTGTAGTGTGGGTTGACTGGGACCGCCCTGATGAGTTTGGGTATTTTGACCACCGTGTACTTAACTGGCTCGAACTTCAAGGCGACGACTGGGAAGAGCAGTACTACCAGATTGTTAACTTCCTCAGCAACTATGACTGCCTTGCTATTGGTGTCGACGCCAACGGTGTTGGTGACGCAGTAGCGCAGCGACTTAAGGTGCTGATGCCTCGTGCCGAGGTTGTCTCCCTTACTTCGAGTCAGTCGGAGCAGTCTAAGAGATTCAAGCACCTGCAGGCACTAATCCAGCGTGGCTCCTTAAGTTACCCAGCACATGCTAAGACTCGTCGCCTACGTATTTGGAAGCGGTTCTACCAGCAGATGACTGACGCTGAGGTGCAGTTCAAGGGTCCAAACTTCCTAGTTTCCGCTCCTCAAGAGGCGTACGCCCACGACGACTACGTTGACACGTTGGCAATTGCTTGTTCTTTGACTCAAGAACTTGTTATGCCGAATGTAGAAGTTTCTAACAATGTTTTCTTTTAGCCAGACATACGGGCTCTAAATAGCGAAACTAGTAACTGGAAATACTCGAGTTTTCCATTTCAACCTTTAAGGAGTACCTATGGGTATCGCCCCAGCACCCCAGTTCCCTGAGAAGTCGCCACAGGTTTACGAGCGCAAGATTGCCGAGAACCTAGAGCGTCGTGGCCCACTACGTTTTGAAGAAGGCGTAGCAACAGACACTGACGTTCCAACCGACTTCGAGAACGGCATCATGAGCGGCTTCGCTGCTGCTCCTGGTCGCCCAAACCGCAACGCACCTGTATGGCAGAAGACCGCTGCTGAGACTCTCTCAGAGCGTGCCCACGTAGGTTCGGCTGCATGGATTGAAGCCCCAACCTTCCTTGGCGAGTTTGCACACGGTTCGTTCTCGAACAACGCTGAGCAGGTTGTTGAGACCAAGTTGGTTTCGGGTGGACGCACCATGCGTATGAACCCAACTGTCGTTCAGGACTAGTCAATTCCGTTTGCCCTCCCCGTACATGAGTTCTCTGTGCGGGGAAGGCTTTCGGTTATCGTAGGAGTTAATCAATGGCAGAAAAGCCAGTAAATGAAAAACTCTGGACGATGGTCATCTTTCAGGCTAAACTGAAGTATCATCCTTATCCATCTCCAGGTGCTAGTGCATGGGTTCACCAGCGCTACATCGAACTTGGTGGTAAGTTTGAAGATAGCAATGACCACACAAGACGTAAGCGCATACTTCAAGAGATGTATCAGCGTAGACTTAAAGAGAAGCGTGCACACAATAACCACGATGCACGTGACCACAAAAAGGATGAGGGCAAGAAGAAACATGGAGATAAGTAATGTCATTCGCTGACTTTTCTGCTCCTTCTTATAGGGCGGCATCATCAGACCTAACAATCTCTATTTCTCCGTTGGGTCTGGTAGAACTCGCTGACGAAGAGTTTGAGGTTCACGGTCCTCGTCTAAACCGTTACTCGCTCAACTGGGCTATGTACCTTGGTCACCACTGGGGTTACCGCCGTGAGCAGGGCGAAATGCAGATGTCGTTTAACTACTACCGTGCATTTACCGACTACCTAAACAGATTTACTTTTGGTAACGGAGTTCACTTCCGAAGCCCAAAGGCTACTGGGGCTATCGTCCCAAACAGACTTGAAAGAGTCTGGGAGATTGACAACGACAAGCAGCGTGTCCTACTTGAGATGGGGCAACTTGGTTCCATCACTGGAGACTGCTTTGTAAAGGTCGCTTACGAAGAGGCGTGGGAAGACAGCGTTGGTCGCCTACACCCAGGCCGTGTCCGTATCCTACCTTTGAACTCGGCGTTTGCTTTCCCAGAGTTCCACCCACATGACCGTAGCCGTCTACTCAGATTTAAGCAGAAGTACCGCTTCTGGGGAACCTCGCTAGAAGGAACCCGTCAGGTCTTTACTTATGTTGAGATTCTTACCGATGACATTATCGAAGAGTACATCAACGATGAACTTATCGACAGCCGTCCAAACCCACTAGGTAAGATTCCTGTCGTACACATCCCTAACATTCCAGTATCTGGTTCGCCATGGGGTCTGTCGGATTCACAGGACATCATTACCCTGAACCGCTCGTACAACGAAATCTCGACTGACGTTGCCGACATCATCAACTACCACGCTGCCCCTGTGACAGTTATCGTTGGTGCTAAGGCTTCGAACCTCGAGAAGGGCGCTAAGAAGGTTTGGGGTGGTCTACCTAAGGATGCACAGGTATTCAACCTAGAAGGCGGTGGAGCAGGTCTACAGGGCGCTCTACAGTACCTTGAGATGTTGAAGCGTTCGATGCACGAAATCATGAACATCCCAGAGACTGCTTTGGGTCAGGTTCAGCCGATTTCGAACACTTCGGGTGTTGCGCTTTCGATTCAGTTCCAGCCTTTGATGAACCGCTTCGTTCAGAAGTCTGCACAGTACGGTGTTGGTCTAGAAAAGATTAACGAGCT
>JACCDL011415366.1_pt1 | contig 27030 bp, 27 predicted proteins | sample 7441931 | NCBI WGS metagenome assembly JACCDL01 (sample SAMN15323437, study PRJNA562643) | freshwater metagenome | isolation source: river surface water | place: USA:Blue River Watershed | collected 2017-08-16 | reverse complement strand
GCGAGTACGGATCTCCTTAAGAACTTTCTTCAAGCGCTCTTCAAAATCACCGCGGTAGCGAGATCCGGCAACAAGTGCGCCAAGATCAAGTGAGTAAAGTTGTTTATTCTTCAAAGTCTCTGGAACGTCGCCCTTAACAATTGCTTGGGCAAGGCCTTCAACAACTGCGGTCTTACCAACACCTGGTTCACCAATTAGAACTGGATTGTTCTTTGTGCGGCGAGAGAGAACCTGCATTACGCGCTCGATCTCCTTCTCGCGACCGATTACTGGATCGAGTTTTCCTTCGCGCGCTGCAACAGTGAGATTTCTACCGAATTGATCTAGAACTAGTGAAGTTGCTGGGGTTCCTTCTGGGGCGCCAGCTGAGACTGCTTCTTTACCTTGATAACCAGAGAGAAGTTGAATTACTTGTTGGCGAACACGATTTAAATCTGCGCCAAGTTTTACAAGAACTTGTGCGGCTACGCCTTCACCTTCACGGAGAAGTCCAAGAAGAATATGTTCAGTTCCAATGTAGTTATGTCCAAGTTGTAGCGCTTCGCGAAGGGATAACTCCAAAACTTTCTTTGCTCGTGGCGTAAAAGGAATGTGGCCCGATGGAGCTTGTTGACCTTGGCCGATGATCTCTTCTACTTGAGAACGAACTGCTTCAAGTGAGATTCCGAGCGCTTCGAGGCCTTTAGCGGCAACGCCTTCACCTTCATGGATAAGTCCAAGGAGGATGTGCTCAGTACCGATGTAGTTGTGATTGAGCATGCGGGCTTCCTCTTGTGCGAGGACGACGACTCGACGAGCCCGGTCGGTAAAGCGTTCGAACATCAATTACTCCTTATTAATCTTGAGCCCTAGGGTAGTAGAGGCGGCCCGATGGGGCGACATCTATATTCCTGCTTCAAGATATGGGACTTTGTAGGGGTTAGAACCTCAAGATTTGGGTCTTTATTCCAGGACTAGCAACATTCGGGTATTTCCCAGGGTATTGGGCTTGACGCTCTCAAGGTCTAAGAATTCCGCAATACCTTCATCGTAGGAGCGGAGAAGTTCTTGATAGACCGCAGGTTCTACCGGAGCTCCAACAATTTCTTTAAAGCCATGATCGCCAAAGAATTTTGTTTCAAAAGTGAGACAGAAAAGTCGCTTCAATCCCAACTTTCTTGCCCGCTCAATTATCACTTCAAGTATTTGGTGGCCAATTTTCTTATGGCGATGCTCCTCAAGAACAGCAACGGTACGCACTTCCCCAAGATCTTCCCAGAGCACATGTAGTGCGCCACAACCAATTACCTTGCCATCTAATTCTGCAACGGTAAATTCTTGGACATCCTCATAGAGCATGACAGTCTCTTTAGCGAGCAACCGACGTTGGAGCGTGTACATATCAACAATCTCGCGAATCACTTTAATATCAGCGGTTCGCGCTGGTCGAATTACCAAACTCATTCTTCAGGTTTCACTAATGGGAAGAGAATTGTTTCGCGAATACCAAGACCAGTAAGAGCCATAAGGAGACGATCTATTCCCATGCCAACACCGCCCATTGGCGGCATTCCATGTTCCATAGCTCTAAGGAAATCTTCATCTACTTGCATCGCTTCTAAATCGCCCTTTGCGCCAAGTTTGGCTTGTTCCACTAAACGCTCGCGCTGGATTACGGGATCAATTAACTCCGAATATCCGGTAGCTAACTCAAAGCCATCAATGTAGAGATCCCACTTCTCCGCAATTCCTTTGCGCTCTCGATGTTCCCGAACAAGTGGTGAAGTATCTACTGGGTAGCCCATCACGAATACCGGAGCATTTAGATGCTCTTTATAGACATGCTCAAATATTTCTTCAGCTAATTTGCCGTGAATCCACTTCGGATCGACCTTAAGTCCGATGTTATGTGCAATCTTCTTTAGATCCTCATACTTTGTTTCTGGAGTAACTTCGCTTCCAACCTTCTCAGAGATTGCTCCGTAGAAATCAACCTCGCGCCAAGTTCCGCCAAGATCACTCTCGCGTCCATCGTGATGTTTTACTTTATGAGAGCCAAAGACAGCATAAGCCGCATTTTGAATTAGCTCGCGGGTTAGCTCCTTCATCGCCCGCCAATCTGCATATGCCCAATACATCTCCAGCATCGCGAACTCCGGTGAGTGGCTGGAATCGGCGCCCTCATTGCGGAAATTGCGATTGATTTCAAAGACTTTTTCAATTCCCCCTACAACGCAGCGCTTTAGAAATAGCTCGGGGGCGATCCGTAGGAAAAGCTCCATGTCGTAAGCATTTGAGTGAGTCTTGAATGGGCGAGCTGCAGCGCCACCGTGCATAACTTGAAGCATTGGTGTTTCAACTTCGATGAAGCCGGCTTTATCAAATGTAGTGCGCAGCGACTTTAGAACTTGCGGGCGAATTCGCGCAGTATCACGAGCCTCGGGGCGAACAATCAAATCAACATAACGCATCCGCACGCGCGTCTCTTCGCTTAAGGGGTTATGTTCATTTGGAAGTGGGCGTAGTGACTTTGCTGCAATGACATAACTATTTGCAAGAACCGAGAGCTCGCCTCGCTTAGAAGTTATTACTTCGCCGGTAACGCTGACAATATCGCCAATATCGATATCGGCTTTCCATGATTCGAGAACCGCCTCGCCAACTTTATCGAGTGAGAGCATTACCTGTAGTTCGGTTCCATCTCCTTCGCGGAGCATTGCAAAACATAATTTTCCAGTATCGCGCTTGAAGATAATTCTTCCAGCAACGCTTTCAATTACCCCAGATGACTTATCAATCTCAAGATCTTTAAAGCGAGTGCGAATCTCATTTAGCGATGCAGTTCTTGGAACGGCGACCGGATAGGCCGGGATGCCACGAGCTAGGAGGGAGTCACGCTTCTCGCGCCGAATTCTTAACTGTTCGGGAAGGTCGCTCTCCGTCATAATGACGGGAGTCTAACCGTTGCGCTCGTGAACCAGCCTTAGCCCAATAAGCGTTAGATCAGGTTCGTGATATTCAAGGGTCTCACTAATTCCAAGAACTAGTGGCGCTAATCCCCCAGTCGCAATCACCGATACTTTTTCATTACTTGGATACAACTCTTCTAGCTCATCGCTGATGCGATTAACAAGGCCATCGACTTGGCCGGCAAAACCGTAAATAGTGCCGGATTGCAAGGCTTCTACCGTGTTCTTTCCAATTACAGATTTCGGCTTAACTAATTCGACTTTTCGCAATTGGGCAGCGCGTGCAGCGAGCGCTTCTACTGAGATTTCAATTCCGGGAGCTAGTGCGCCACCTAGAAATTCTCCTTTAGGTGAGACCACATCAAGATTTGTTGAGGTTCCAAAATCAACCACAATGGCCGCACCATCACTTCCATATAGATGATGGGCCGCAAGAGTATTTACAATTCGATCGGCGCCAATTTCTTTTGGATTATCCACAAGAAGCGGTACGCCCGTTTTTACACCTGGCTCGATTATTGTTACCCGTATATCGTTGAAATAAGAATTAACCATGGTGCGCGCTTCGCGAAGCACCGCGGGCACAGTCGAACAGATTGATAGCCCAGAAATTGTGTAACCCGTTATTAGTGAGCGCCATTGGAGCCATAACTCATCGGCGGTATCGCGGGCATCGGTTTTAACTCGCCAACTATCGACTAGCTCTTCTTCATGAAAGAGACCAAGGACAGTGTTGGTATTTCCAATATCAATCGTTAGCAACATTAGAAGTCCAATCCGATATCGAGTATGGGGGCTGAGTGGGTTAGTGCGCCGACTGCGAGAAAATCGACTCCAGTTTGGGCGTAAGCACGAGCGGTATCAAGGGTTAGTCCACCTGATGATTCCAACTTGGAGTTTGAACCCTTGGCAATCTCTACCGCTTGTTTTGTCATCTCTAAATCCATGTTGTCTAGCAAGATAACTTCTACATTGGATTTAAGCGCTTCACGTAATTGTTCTAAGTTATCAACTTCCACTTCGATAGGCATACCGGCGAATTGGGCACGCACTCGCTTAACGGCTTCAGTAATCGAGCCGACAGCTGCGATGTGATTATCTTTAATAATCGCACCTTCCGAGAGGTTCATTCGATGGTTCTCGCCGCCACCCATTCGGACCGCGAATTTCTCTAAGTTTCTAAGTCCCGGCGTTGTTTTTCGGGTATCTCGAACCTTTGCGCCTGTGCCCTCTATCGCTTCAACCCATCTCTTTGTAAGAGTCGCAATTCCAGATAAGTGGCTGATGAAATTAAGTGCGATCCGTTCGCTTCGCAAGATATCGCGGGTATTGCCTTCGATTGCAAGTACCGCTTCGCCCGCTTTCACGGGATCTCCACACTCTTTTGAAACTGTAATTGACTTAATGCCAACTTTCTCAAAGACCAGAGCTGCTACACACACTCCAGCGAGAACTCCTTCTTTTCGGGCGCGCATAGTTGCGCGCGAAGTTTGATGCGCATCGATAGTTGCGATTGTGGTCTTGTCATCACCTTCTGGCATATCTTCTTTAAAGGCGTGAGTGATGAGATGCTCGAGTTCATCAATATCTATTCCATAACTCTCTAACTTGTTAACGCACGATACTAAGGTCATCAAACACCTCCTCATGTGAGCTACTCCAATTTCCAATCTCATCAATAGATTGGTGAATGCGTTTCTGCCAAGTATTTACCGGAGTAGGAAAATCTTCGCGCCAATGAGATCCCCGCGACTCAGTTCGCTCTAGCGCAGAGCGAGTGATTGCTGTGGCAAGGAGATAAAGATTTGTAGTCTCCCAAGCATCCAAGTTGGCATAAATTGTGGTTGCATCTTTAAGCCGCTCTAAGGTGTTGAGAGTTTCTTTCAAAGATTTCTCCGAGCGGACTACTGCCGCGCCCTTTGACATTGCTCGTTGTAACTCGCCACGAACCGATGGCGAGATGAGAATTTCAATTGGGTCTGGAGAGACTGGGTCTTCCCAAGTTGAAAGGTTCTTCGCGATATCTTCGGCAATCCGCGCTCCAAAAACGAGACCTTCGAGAAGAGAGTTTGAGGCAAGGCGATTCGCTCCATGAGCGCCGGTACATGCAGTCTCACCAACGGCATAGAGGCCAGGAACTGAGGAATGCCCATTTAAATCAGTGCGAATTCCACCTGAGGCATAGTGTGAAGCGGGGGCGACTGGAATTAAATCTTTTGCTGGATCAACACCAATCTGTTTGCAGGATGAGTAGATGGTCGGGAATCGATCTTGGAAATCTTTAATGCCCCGAGCGTCAAGCCAGACATGCTTAGCTCCGCTACCTGCCATCTGACGTGATACTTCCTTTGCAACAACATCTCTAGGTGCGAGGTCTGCAAGTTGGTGAACGCCCTTCATAAATCGTTCACCGCGATCATTTACAAGAAAGGCTCCTTCGCCACGTACCGCTTCACTAATTAATGGTTGCTGACCTTTTGAGCTTTCGCCCATATAAAGAACGGTGGGATGAAATTGTATGAACTCAACATCTGCAACATCTGCACCAGCGCGAAGTGCAAGGGCAACGCCATCACCAGTTGATACTGCGGGATTTGTTGTTTGTGAATAAACCTGGCCAAGTCCGCCTGTTGCTAAGACAACGGCGCGGGCAAGTATCTGTCCAACACCATCTCTACTTCCTTCACAAATTACATGCAGAGTTACTCCGCAGACTCGACCACTTGGAGTCTTCAGTGCATCCAATACGAGCGCATGTTCAATCACTTCGATTCCCGGATCTTGTGAAACCGCTGCAAGAAGTGCGCGTGAAACTTCAGCTCCAGTTGCATCTCCTCCTGCATGCAAAATGCGATTTCTTAAATGTCCGCCCTCTCGAGTCAAGGCAATTTCACCGGTCTCAGACTTATCAAAAACAGCCCCGCGCGCGATGAGTCTTCGGACTGCTTCAGGGCCTTCGGTTACAAGAACTTTTACTGCAGGAAGATCGCACAACCCAGCGCCTGCAACAAGAGTGTCGCGTTCATGATCACTAGGTGAATCACCCGGACCAAGTGCAGCGGCGATTCCACCTTGAGCCCATTTTGTTGAGCCCTCATCAACGCGGGCCTTTGTAATAAGCATTACCGAGAGGTTATGGGCGCGAATTTGTAGGGCGGTTGTTAGTCCAGCTACACCAGAACCAATTACAACTACATCAGCTGATGCGCTCCATCCGGGAAGCGGGGCACGTAATCTCATGCGCGCACCAAAGTTCTCGCCATAGCCATATTGTCAATCAATCGAACTCCATCAATCCAACCCGCAACAATTGCGCGCGGCTTAAGTGCGTTAGGTGTTGCAATCTCAAAAGTATCCTCATCGATAATCTCGGCATAATCCAACTTGAAATCAACTACTTCACCAAGGCGCGCTAATTCAGCACCCATGCCTGCAAGAGTCTCTTGGGTTGCAGCAGCTCGCAAACCCTTAGAGATTCTCTGTGCAGTTAGAGCACCACTTGGGCTTAGGCGAACATTTCTAGAGGAGAGCGCAAGTCCACTTACTTCGCGAATTGTTGGCGCAGCAATAATTTCAATTTCAGGATGAAGTTCTGCAGCCATCTTCTTTATAAGAAAGAGTTGTTGAAAGTCCTTCTCACCAAAGATTGCATACTTTGGCTTTACTAAAGTGAAGAGTCGATTTACAACAGTAAGAACGCCATCAAAATGACCGGGGCGACTTGCGCCTTCAAATTTATTACCTAACTCCCCTGCACTTAACTTCTCTTCATTCCCAGGATAAATATCACTTACATCTGGGCGCCATAAGAGCGTTGCACCAGCCTCACTTGCAAGTTGCGCATCGTTTTCTGGAGTCTTGGGATACTTTGCAAGGTCATCTTTATCCTCAAATTGCAATGGGTTTACAAAGACTGAGATGACAACTTCATCGCATATCTCTTTAGCAATCTTGATTAGCGATTGGTGGCCAGCATGAAGTGCGCCCATAGTCGGCACAAAGGCCAACGGGCGACTAAGGTCGCTAAGAACCCGCTCTACTCTCACTTTTTTTAGCTCCAGTCCGCTTGGGGTACCAGGCGTGGAAAATTCTACTTTCCTTATCCGAGCGCAGCCAAAAGCCCTTTGATCGGGCCCTTTCCAGCGAGGATGCCACCAGGATCTATCTCAAGCCAGGGCTCAAGAACAAAGCGACGCTCGTGCGCTCTTGGATGGGGCAGGGTTAAGTGTTCACTTTCGATAAAGAGCCCGCCGAAATCAATTAGATCTATATCAATCACACGCGCTGCATTTTGAAAGGAGCGAATCCTGCCTAACTTCTCCTCAATACCAAGAAGTGCTTTCATGAAATCGAGCGGTTTATGTTCACTCTCAGCAAGTAAAACTGCATTTATGTAATTGGGTTGATTATCTGGGACTGCAAAAGGTTTTGTTTCATGAAGTGAAGAGACTGCATTTACTTTTGCAATATCTCGAATCTCATCAATTGCTATTGATACCTGTTTTTGAGGATCGCCTAAGTTTGCTCCTAAGGCAATTACAGCTTTCATCGCTCTCTCTTTATTGTGACTGAAACATCAGTAAAGGGGACTGAGATTGGAGCTTTAGGTTTATGCACCGTAACTTTAACCTTTTCAACTAAGTTGAACTTTTCCAATATTTCATCAACTATTTTTCCAGCCAGTGCTTCAATCAAATTGAAAGTCGGCCCGGTGATTACTTTATGGATTAACTTGGCTACTTCGTCGTAATTTACTGTTTCCTTCAATTCATCCCGTTTAATTGCTTTATCTAGATCAATTCCCAAAGTAACATCGACCACAAACTCTTGTTCTACTAATTTCTCATGCTCCAATACTCCATGTTTACCAAGGGCTTTAATCCCGCTGATAGTTATTTTGTCGCCCATAACAACGAGTCTATCTTCTAGAAAGTGAAGTAATTGTTGCGATTACATCACGATGTGGCTTAACGCTGTGAGTACGAACTGCCCAAATACCTTGCTTGGCCATAGCTGCTGTGATTGCGAGCGTGGCCGACTCTCGCTCATCGGGATTCGAGCCACCCGTTAACTCACCGAGGAAGCGCTTTCGTGAGGCTCCGACGAGAATCGGATAGCCCAATAATGAGAGCCGATCAAGGTTTTTTAGTAGCTCCCAGTTATGTTCGGCGCTCTTGGAAAATCCGATCCCGGGATCAATGATGATCTGGTCGGGATCTACCCCCGCCTCAATAGCGCTATTAATGCGTTCTTCTAGCTCTTCCTTAACTTCTTTAACAACATCTTTATAGTGCGCAAATTCCTGCATGTTCTTTGAGTGCGCTCGCCAATGCATGATGACATATTGCACTTTAGAATTCTTTGCAATTACTTCATACATTTTCGGATCAGCAAGCCCACCGGAGACATCATTTACATACTTGACACCCAGTTTTATCGCCTTCGCCGCAACCCTACTTCTAGTTGTATCGATTGATACTTCAGTACCAAGCGAAATCACTTGTTCTAGTACCGGAATAACTCGAGCACTTTCTTCTTCTTCACTTACTCTCTCTGCCCCTGGTTTGGTTGATTCACCTCCAATATCAATTATGTCAACGCCCTCTTCAATCATCTCTTTCGCACGATTTACCGCAGCATCAAGATTGAAATGGCGGCCACCATCTGCAAATGAATCCGGGGTGACGTTGAGAATTCCCATCACCAGAGTACGCATATTTACTTCTTATTAATTAGTGAGATTGCTTCAGCTCGCGTTGCTGGATCTCGGAGCATGCCGCGAACAGCGCTTGTAACCGTTCTTGCTCCGGGCTTCTTCGCTCCCCGCATTGACATACATAAGTGTTCACAATCAATAATCACTATTACTCCACCTGGTTCCAAATGTTTCATCAGAGCATCTGCTACTTGAGTAGTAAGTCGCTCTTGAACTTGTGGGCGACGCGCAAATAGATCAACCAACCTTGCTAACTTTGAAATACCAGTCACTTTTCCAGAGGGTCCGGGAATGTAGCCAATGTGCGCAAGGCCATGAAAAGGCGTCAAATGGTGTTCGCAATGCGAATAAACCTCAATATCTTTAACAATAACTAGCTCTTCATGCCCTAAATCAAAGGTCTTATTGAATATCTCTGCTGGGTCTTGGAATAACCCTTGGAAATTTTCTTGCATCGCCCGGGCCACTCGACCAGGAGTTTCCTTCAAGCCCTCGCGTTCAGGATCTTCGCCTAATCCAATTAATAATTCACGGATTGCGCGTTCTACTCGCGCAGCATCAAAGCTAGCGCTCATCAGAAGGCTCTTTTGTACTTGCTGCCTTCTTGCGTCGCTTTGGTTTCTCCTCCGCTACCACTTCAGTTTTCTTCTTTATCGCAACCGGAGGGACGCGCGATGGAATACGTAACTCAGAACCAGTCCAGGCGGGACGATTTGGCCGAGCAGCAACATGTTTGAAAATAATCTCTATCTCTTCTTTGTGAAGCGTTTCCTTCTCCAACAACTCTTCTACTAGCGCATCAAGGATTGATCTATTTTCTACCAAGATCTCGTAAGCCTCTTGATGTGCCGTTTCAATAAAGGCGCGAATCTCTTCATCAACTGCGCTTGCAACATCTTCTGAATAATCTCTTTGATGTCCATAATCTCTACCAAGGAATGGGGCTGAATCACTTGTTCCAAGTTTTATCGCACCTAATCGTGAAGTCATTCCATATTGGGTAACCATCGCGCGAGCAAGAGCTGTTGCTTTCTCAATGTCGTTAGAGGCTCCCGTAGTTGGATCGTGAAATACAAGTTCTTCCGCGGCTCTGCCACCCATTGTGTAAGCAAGTTGATCAAGCATCTGATTGCGAGTAGTCGAATACTTATCTTCATCAGGAAGAACCATCGTGTAACCAAGGGCATGGCCACGTGGCATGATCGTTATTTTGTGAACTGGATCTGTATGTGGGAGTGCATGCGCTACAAGTGCATGGCCACCTTCGTGATAAGCGGTAACGCGTCGCTCTTCCTCGCTCATAAGCCTTGATTTACGCTGTGGACCGGCCATCACGCGATCGATTGCTTCATCCACATCATCGCGCGAGATGACTTTACGATTTTCACGCGCAGTCAATAAAGCTGCTTCATTTAACACATTTGCTAAATCAGCGCCAGTAAATCCAGGGGTACGACGGGCAATTGCTAGTAAGTCGAGATCTTTCTCAAGTGGCTTGTTCTTTGCATGGACCTTCATAATCGCCTCACGTCCCTTTACATCGGGGCGATCAATTCCAATTTGGCGATCAAATCGTCCCGGACGAAGAAGAGCTGGATCAAGAATGTCCGGCCGGTTAGTAGCAGCGATAAGAATTACTTGATCATGCGGTTCAAAACCATCCATCTCAACTAATAATTGATTGAGAGTCTGTTCGCGCTCATCATGTCCACCACCGAGACCAGCACCGCGATGGCGACCAACGGCATCAATTTCATCTACGAAAATTATTGAAGGTGAATTTGCTTTTGCCTGATTAAAAAGATCTCTAACGCGCGCAGCTCCAACGCCAACAAACATCTCCACGAAATCCGATCCAGAGATTGAGTAGAAAGGCACTTTTGCCTCACCAGCTACAGCGCGAGCAAGGAGAGTTTTACCAGTTCCCGGTGGGCCAAAAAGCAGAACGCCTTTAGGGATTTTTGCGCCAATTTCTTGGTACTTCTTGGGCTCTGCTAGAAAATCCTTGATCTCTCTAAATTCTTCGATGGCTTCATCCGCTCCAGCAACATCAGCAAAAGTAACTTGCGGAACTTCATTTGAATGCAATTTCGCCCGGGAGCGACCAAAGGAAAATACCCGTGAACCGCCTTGAGCTTGTCCCATAAAGAAGAGCAGCAAGAAGAAGAGCAGAATGATTGGGCCAAGCGTGAAGAGAATTGATACAAAGATATTGGTCTTGGGAACTTCAACATCCCACTCTTTCGGAGGCGGGTTTGCGCTCAAAAGATTGATAATTATGGGTTCTTGGCCACTTACATAGGAAGCCTCAACTTATGTTGCGCCATTTATGGCAACTCCCGGTTTTAGAACTAATCGAACTACTTGTTGGCGGTCGACAACGGTTGCCGCTTCAACATCGCCCCGGGTAATGGCAGCCATCACCTCAGAGGTCTCAATCTTTGTAAATGAGTTACCGCCCGATGAGATCTGGCCAAAGATTGTTACTGCAGCAATCGCAACCAGAATCCAGAAAAGTGGACGACGAGTCAAACGATTCGGCGGCTTTGCTCCGGGTTTACCGGCCGGTTTATTGCCCTGGCGCCCCGGGAGTTTTGGTTTTTTTAGCTTTTTATTTTCTGACATCGTCACTCATACATATGCTTCGCAAGGACTGCGATGAAGGGAAGGTTGCGGTACTTCTCATTGAAATCTAATCCGTACCCGATTACGAAATCTTTTGGAATATCAAAACCAACATAGCGGACATCAACTTTAACAATCGCCGCATCGGGCTTTCTAAGCACAGTCATAATCTCAACCGAACCGGCACCGCGAGACTTTAGATTTTGAGAGAGCCAATCAAGAGTTAACCCAGTATCGACGATGTCTTCGATTATCAAAACATTTTTCCCAGTGATATCGCGATCTAAGTCTTTAAGGATGCGCACAACGCCTGATGATTTTGTACCGGAGCCGTATGAGGAAACCGCCATCCAATCAATCTCTACGTGTCGGTTCATATGTCGAGTTAAGTCGGCCATCACCATGACTGCGCCCTTTAATACACCTACTAAAAGTAATTCTTTCCCGCTGTAATCAGCATCGATCTGCTTTGCTATCTCCTTCAAGCGATTTTGAAGTTGCTCCTCAGTAACGATTACCTTTTCGATATCGCCTTTTACTGATGCTAGATCCACGCGCAACCTTTCCGTAAGGATTTAAGAGAGCGAAAGTCTGCCCGAAATCCTTGAAACGGTCACACCCCCAGGCAGTGATACCGGGCCCTGCCCCTTCCAGGCTGTGATGAGAGCCTCAACTGGCTCAATATGTTCAGCCGAAAGTGAGCCCGACGGGGCGCCGGCGAGATAAATCGCCTTTCTTATTACCCGAGATCTAATAGCTCGCGGCAGTCTCGCCAACATCTCGATCTCTAATTCATTTGAATCCAGCTCGGCAAAGACTTCATCAGCCCACTCATCAAGGGCGTCGGCATCATCACGTAATAACTTCGCGCTCTTTGTTAGCGCATCTGCGATACCCGGGCCAATCTCTGCTTCCATTAATGGCAATACTTTTTCGCGCACTCTCACTCGTGCATACTCCATTGATTGATTATGTGGATCGTTCCAATACTTAATGCCAATTTCTCTACAAGCTGCCTCAGTCTGGGAGCGAGTAATTGAAAGTAATGGTCTTCTATATCTATCAATTCGCTCTGCCATACCGGAGAGAGACCTGGTTCCAGATCCGCGCGCTAATCCCAACAAAACAGTTTCGGCCTGATCATCTTTAGTGTGACCAAGAAAGATTGCAACAGCATTAACGCTCTCAGCAATTTCATTTAAGGCTGCGTAGCGCGCTCGCCGGGCCGAAGCCTCCACGCCATCTACAAGTTCTACTTTGATACGTTTGATTTCAATATTGTTGTAACCAATTTTTGCTAATTCGGCTTTCGTATTCTGAGCAACATCGGCGGAGTTTGCCTGCAAAGCGTGATCAACAATTACTGCGATGACGCGAATTGCTCGTTCTTTACACTCTAGAAGTAGCGCTGCAGCAAGAGATGATGAATCCGCACCTCCGGAAACAGCAACAAGGACAGTATCGCCGGCGCTTAAATCACTTAGCTCAGGTCGAAGCGCTAAACGAATCTGATAGAGCGGAGTTGCTTCTGCCATAAGGTAGAAGCGTAGTTAGTGCTAGACCCGTCCTCCATATGGCATCAACCCTTTGATGCTGTAGATATTGGAGTAGAGCAAGCCTTTACCTTTCGAGTTCGCCTCCCACATCATCCCGTTTCCGGCATAAATTGTGATGTGGTGGATGGTGTTAACAGTTCCCTTATATGAATAGAAGAGTAGGTCGCCAGGGAGAAGATCCTTTATCGGAACATGTTTTGTATATGAGAAATAAAGCGATGAGTTGAGGCGATCCCAGTTAGGCCAACCCAAGCCGGCCGAGCGATAGGCCGCATAAACGAGTCCCGAGCAATCAAAGGCATTCGGACCTTCATCTCCCCAGATATAGGGCTTGCGAGCGAGAACTTGCTTCTTGGCAAATTCAACAGCTTTCTCACGCATCTCCGGAGTTGAGCGGGAAGTTGAACGGCCTTTGAAACCAATATCTGGCCAAATCTTTGTGTAAATCGCAGTTCCTTGAGCAATCGTTGCGTTTGCTTCTTCCAAAAGTGCAAGTTGGCGCTGTTGCTCAAGAGTTACACGCTTCTTTCTTGCTGCATTCAATTCTCGCAATACTTGATCTTGAATTTTCTGTAAGCGATCAACTTCTTTCTGTTGAGCATCTCGCGCAGCATCCGCTTCCGCTTTAGCAGCAGCAACTTTTGCAGTCGCTATCTGTTGCCGCTCTCGTGCAGCATCTGCTTCTTTCTTTGCCTCTCGTGCTACTTCCTCAGCTTTTTTAAATCGGAAAAGCGCTTGTGAATTCTGGGTGCCGAGTGAATCTAGAGTTGAGAGACGATCCATCAAATCTTGTGGGCCATCTGAATGTAGTAGTGAATCAAAATCTGTGAAGCCGCCACCCATGATGTAAGCGTTCGTTGCAAGTCTTCCAATTGCATCATGCGCGGCTTTAACTTGTGCCAGCGCCTCTTGATAAGCGGCAGCAGCAGCTTCAGCCTCTCTTGTAGCGCGGGCTAGCTCTGCTTTGGCCGCTTCATATTTAATGCGTGCGGCATTAGCGACGCTAATTAGTTGCCTAAGAGTGAGATTTGCCTTCGCTAAACGCGCAGCGGCTGCATCTGCTTCTTTCTTTGCCTCTGCTTCAATCTTTTTCGCTGCCTCGATCTGGGCAAGAGTTGGCTTCTTTGGATTTGCATAGGAAGGAATGGATGAGATGAAAAGCAATGAGACGAGGATGAGTGCTAATCGACGCACAGAACTAATACTCACTAATTGGCTCCCTGGGGAAATGGGGGTCACTTACTGGAGAAAAGGATAAAGGGCATTCATCACAATTCCTGGTATTTCGAACTCTCTTTTCCACAGGTATTGCTGAGAATTCAAAATGACTCTCATCACTTCTCTAGATTCCAGCGGTGCCGAGAGATTCGATATACCTTTTCATTGACGAGTCTGGCGATCTACTTCCCTATGAACTAGGCAGTTCAAATTTGGTGCTCGCCGCGTTTGCCACAACTTCGCCAAACCTAATCTCTTCAAAGATTAATGAGTTGCGCTACCAATTACTGAGCAGCGGCGTTGGAATCTCAAACTTTCACGCCGCAGACGACTCGCGGGTCATACGTTCAGAGTTCTTAAGGAATTTAATTGATCTTCCGGACTGTATGGGCATTTCAATAGGAGTGCAAAAAGCTATGGAATTCACAATTACGGATGTCAAGGCGCTTTACATCAAGATGCTCCTTGCGCTGGTTAAAGAGATTGTGAAAGCTTCGGAATTAAACGTGACCCTAATAATTCTCATTGATCTCACACTTGATCGCACTTCGAGATCCGAAGCCAAGCGCGTACTCAAGAACCTGTGTAGAAATTTTGGAATTAAAAACTATATTTATTTTCAATCTATGAAGAGTGATGGATGCGGGCAAATTGCTGATTATCTTGCCTGGTCACACTTCCAAAGTTTAGAGCGGGAGAATCCCAATTATTTATTAGAGATGAAGAGACTCATTAATGCTAGAGAAATTCAATTAGATGACCCTCCTGGCTAGCAAGTTTGCAGGGGCAAAATTGGGCCCCGTTCACCAGGAAGGAACGTTTGGACGAAGATACCACTCTAATTGTTATTAAGAACCCAATATCAGCGGTCTGTGTAGGCAGAACTAAACGAAGACTCCGGCGACTAGAAGTATTGAATAAAGGCTCAGGTAAGTAATGGAGCCTTGAAAGATCTTCGCAGAATTTTTATCTGGATCTCGAACTTGAATCGCAAAGACCAGGCCAAGTAACCCTGTGACAATGTAAGTCCAAGGACCTAAACCAGCCGAAAATAGCGTCAAGAAGGAAGTAATAATCATGGCGATTGTGTGAAACCACATTTGTTGAGTGACTTTTCTTATGGGAGCAACAACAGGCAACATTGGAATTCCAGCGGCCTCGTAATCGTCTTTGTATTTAATTGCCAAAGCCCAAAAATGTGGTGGAGTCCAGAAGAAAATCACCATAAAGAACCAGAACGCCGTCCAAGAGAGAGTGTTGGTGACAGCCGCCCACCCAATCAACACCGGAAGACAGCCAGCGATTCCACCCCAAACAATGTTCTGCGAAGTGCGCCGCTTAAGTCCAACGGTATAACCGAAAACATAGAAGGCAATCGCGCTGACTGTTAAACCAGTCGCAAGCGGATTTGTGAAGAACCAAAAAATCATCAGCGATACCGCTGCAATAACAAATGCAAAGGTGAGGGCTTGTCCTTCAGTAATTTGTTCATTGACTATGGGGCGCTTTGAAGTTCTCGACATGACTTTATCGATATCGCTTTCAATAACCATATTAAATGCATTTGCAGCGCCTGCGGCGAGCGTGCCGCCAATCAAAGTTGCAAGAGTTATATCGAGAGCAGGAATGCCATCTGCTGCTAGAAAGAGTGCTGGCAGTGTTGTCACTAACAAAAGTTCTACAACCCTTAACTTCATTAACGCTATATAGGGCGAGAACACATGCGGAGATTACCGGTAGATTGGGCGCATGCGGATTCGTTCTTTATTAACCGCGTTGCTATTGGTGATTGCTATCTCACCTACAGAAGCAGAAACTCTCTCATCTACTACCAAGTTGAAACTAGAACGGACAATTACCGGAGATATCGCTCCTAAATCAGTGCGCGCCTCAGGTAACGGCTTGGTTTCCGCTCACAACATGATGTATCGCCACTCAGTTACGGTGTATGACGGTACAAATTTGGAATTAATCAAGACCATTCCTGATCGAGTGGATTTGAAAACACTGGGCTTTGCTGGATATTCAGGAACTCATAGAGGCGCACCGGTTGAAGGCGCATTCTCGCCAGATAATGATTACCTATATGTCACGAACTATGCGATGTATGGAAAAGGATTTAATCGCGAGGGAACTGATGTATGTAAACCTACCGATAAATATGACCGCTCCTTTCTCTATCGAATCTCGACTGCGACTTGGGAGATTGATGCTGCCTATCGAGTAGGAGTGGTGCCTAAAGTTGTTGCCGTCTCGCCTGACAATAAGTACGTCCTCGTATCTAATTGGTGTTCTTATGATTTATCAGTACTTTCAATAGAAACTCAGAAAGTTATCAAAACCATTTCAATCGGCGCCTACCCGCGCGGAATAACAGTTTCAAGAGATTCAAGATTTGCTTATGTAGCCCAGATGGGTGGCGCAGTAGTTCACAAAATAACGCTCGGAACTTGGGAAAAGGAAATTCTCCGAGTTGGTTCAAACCCGAGGGCGCTTGCTCTATCGCCCGATGATAAAACTTTGTATGTGACCTTAAATGCGTCGGGACGGGTTATTGCCTACGACTTGATTGCCAATAAAGTCATTAAGTCCGTAAGAACCGGCAATGCTGCGCGAAGTCTTGATATCTCGAAGGATGGTTCTGCACTTTTTGTTGTCAACTATATGAGCGATACGCTCGTTAAAGTTGATGCAGACTCTTTTGAAGTTTTGCAACGAATCAAGCCATGTAATGAGCCTATTGGTGTGACTTATGAACCACTTAACTCACGAGTCTGGGTTGCTTGTTACGGCGGAGCTATTAAAGTTTTTAGTGATCGCCCTTAACAATAGCCTCAAGTAATTTATCCATCGCGGTCCGAGCGCGATTTCTATTTCTAAGGCTTGGAGTTATTCCATCAGCAAGAATTGCAAATGCGAACTCTTTCTCTCCGCTCTTCACGTAGCCAGCAAGAGTGACGCTGTTATTGACCCACCCCGTCTTCGCTCTTACATTGCCTTTAGCTTCGGGTGCCTTTTCAAATCGCTTGACTAAAGTTCCAGTCTTTCCAGCAATTGGAAGGCCGTCGTAAATTGATTGAAATTGCGCGTCTTTTCGAATCACCATAAGTGCCTCAACAATCATGCGCGCCGAAACTTGGTTCTCCTTTGAAAGACCGCTGCCATCCATAACCTTTAAGCCCTCGGTAGTAATACCAAGTTCTTTAAGGACTTCTTTATAGGTAGCAGTTAAGCCTTTAGCTGTCGTGGAATTGCCCGCTTTTCTAGCAGCAGAATCGGCAAGGCGATCAGCCACGAGATTGTCGCTCCAAAGAGTCATATGTTCGATCATCTTGCTAATTGGTGCGGATGTTAAAGAGGCAATCTCCTCCTTGCCAATTTCATCGGCCTGGCTACTGCTAACTTCAATGAACTTAGCTCTAATCTTTCGATTCTTCATTGCAACGCTGAGGTTATAAACATCCTTTGGATAAAGGCCTTCGTAGAAAATCTTTATCTTCTTTAATTGTTCCGGATTTCCTTTAGTGATCAAAGTGGGTAAAAATTTATGACCGTATTTATCGGCGATTGCCTTACTTGTTGTTAAGAATGGATCTCTTCCTCCGCGCAGCAAGATCTCGTCTTGATTTGCCATCTTCCATACTGAGGTCGTAAAACGAGTTTCCGTTCCAAGATTCTTAATCGCAACTATTGCTGTCAGTAACTTCAAGACTGAGGCTGGAATGCGTAATGAGTCTGGTTTATTTTCGGTGAGCACTTTTGACTCTGCCTCATCCATAACTAGAAGTCCGGGAGATGAGAGCGCAGCTGCGCTACTTCGCTTCTCAACTGTGTGCAAAGCGAGAGCGCTCTCAGGTGTTGATGCGAGAAGTAGCGCTAGTGAGATGGCTAGTAGACGGCGCACCTGGGCAGATTACTATCGGCACATGGCCACGGGTTACGTTTACCACGAGATTTTTGGGTGGCATGACACCGGAACTTTTGTGGGCGATATGCCCGCAGATCCGGGGGCTGGCTTACAGCCTTATCGAAACTATGAACATGCTGAGACTAAAAAACGAATCCATGAATTGATTGTTGTCTCAGGACTGATTGATGAATTAACACGAATTCCAGCGCGTAAAGCCACCGAAAATGAATTAGCCACCGTGCACACGAGAGAACATATTGAACGAATAAAAAAAGAGAGTGCTTCTCGCTTGGGTGGCGATGGGGGCGATCTAACAACGCCATTTGGTAGAGGCGGCTATGAAATTGCAGCCATGGCGGCTGGTGGTGCAATTGAATTATTCGATTCCGTCTTATCTGGCGCAGTTAAAAATGGCTACGCCTTGATTCGTCCACCTGGACATCACGCTATCCAAGAACGAGGAATGGGATATTGCATCTTCTCAAACTTGGCGGTTGCTATCGCAGTTGCCAAGAAATTAAATCCCTCGCTTCGAGTGGTTGCAGTGGATTGGGATGTTCACCACGGAAATGGAACTGAGTCCATTTTTATAAATGAAAAAGATGTACTTACTATCTCTCTGCACCAGGATCGTTTATATCCTCACGATACGGGTGACCTGGATGTGATTGGCGTTGGTACAAATATCAATATCCCATTACCAGCTGGAACTGGAGTTGGTGGTTACTACTATGCATTTGATGAAGTTGTTGTTCCGGCAATTCGTAAATTCAAACCTGACATTGTTGTAGTCGCCTCTGGATTTGATTCTGCATATTTAGATCCACTAGGAAGAATGATGTTGACCGCCGAGGGATATAGGAATCTAACTAGGAAATTGATGGATGTGGCTGAAGAGGTTTGTGGTGGAAAATTGATGATGACCCACGAGGGTGGTTACAGCGCTAGTTACGCGCCATTTTGTGGACTTTACGTTTTGCAAGAGCTCGCCGGAGTAACAAAGTTGGTCGATCCCTTTGCCCACGGAAATAACTATCCCGGACAAGATTTGCAGCCTCATCAAAAGGAGATCGTTGATAAGGCGCGCGCACTTCTCACGAACTTATGAGTCTTCCGCCTGCTGAGATCGGTCCGGGTGAGTTCTACCCGGTGGTTGGGGTGGGGCCACATCCAAAACCCTGGCCGACTGGTGAGCAATACGACCCAGAATTACTAGAACAAGGTGATCGGCGCAATGTCCTTGATAAATACCGTTATTGGAGCGTTGCTGCAATCGTTGCAGATCTTGATACAAAGCGAAATCCGCTTCGTATCGCAATTGAGAATTGGCAACATGATTTGAACATCGGATCAATCGTGCGTACTGCTAATGCCTTTAATGTCGCAAGTGTTCATATCGTTGGAAAGCGAGATTGGAATCGACGAGGAGCGATGGTCACAGATAAATATCTTCACGTCATACATCATCCAGATATCGCAGATTTCAAGGCTTGGTTTGATGAACGCAAAATCGAAATTATTGGAATAGATAATGTGGCCAACTCAGCAGCTCTAGAAGATGCGAAATTACCTAGAGAGTGCGTTCTCTTATTTGGCCAAGAGGGTGCGGGTATGTCCGATGAAGCAGTTAAAGCTTGCTCGCGAGTGCTTGCAATAGCGCAATATGGATCAACGCGCTCAATGAACGCTTCAGCAGCCGGTGCAATTGCGATGTTTGCTTGGGGAATGCAACACTTAGCGAAGTAGCGCCTCTATTAATCCATCCGTAGCTCGCTCCACCATTTCCAGGACTTCTTCAAATGCGGAATCGGGCAAGGAATATGGATCTGGGACAAAGAGCGATGCTGGATTGGATGCATCGAATTCTCGCAAATAAAAAATCTTTGCTTCCTCTTCATCACTCGTAACAAATTTGGAAACCTCTTGATAGTTATCTTCGTCCATAACGAGGACAAGATCTGCTGTGACTAATCGTGCGTAATCAAAATGGGAGGCGATATGTTTGTATTTATAACCCGCTTTCTCCCAAGTTCTCAATGACGGCGGATTAGGGCCTTGGCCAACATGCCAATTGGAAGTTCCAGCTGAATCTACTGTGATCACAGGGCTTTGAATTTTGGAAACCTTGTTATGTAAGACCGCCGCTGCCATAGGCGACCGGCAGATATTGCCGTAGCAGACCATTGTGATTATGAGACTCTCGCGATTTTTCAGATGCGAGAGGTCAGGAATCGGCACTAATCCTCGAGAATCTCGGTAACGGAGGAGATGCGTCGCTCAATCTCAGATGCCTCTTCGCTTCTGCCTAGGGAGTGAAGGATTTCTGCGATTTTCTTCTCTATTGTGACTATGAACTCGAAGTCGCGCATATCTGACTCGGTAGCCGCATCAAGAACCCGCTCGATAGTAGAGAGTCCTTCATCGATATCTCCGTTTAGGACCTGGGCCCGACCTAACTCAAATGAGGCGTACATAAGACGGCGTTGATCATGAGCGGTAGCAAATACATCGGCTGATTTTTGAGCGTAACGAAGCGCAGACTCGGCATCAAGAATTTCCACATAACAATGTGCAAGTTTCTGGTCGCATCTTGCGACTTGTATTACTTCATGTGCACTCTTGAAAAGAGTCCGTGCCTCTAGAAAAGTTTCGATTGCTGAGGAATATTCCTTCAACTCCCGGTAAGCACATCCCATCAAATAGAAATCATTGGCTGCACCTAATTCATTTCCATCTACTAGATGTTCTCGGGCGCATTCCTCCATACACTCGATAGTTTTGCGATATTCCTTTGAGGAGTACCACCACTCTCCTAATGTGCATGCCAACTCCAATGCCATTGGCGATTTGTTTTCGCGAAGCAACTCAACTGCCTTGCTCATTGCCGATGCAGCTTCACTCATCCGCTTTAACTGATTTAAGTTATATCCAATCGCGGAGTACGCCTGGGCTAAGCCTTCGCGTGGAGCTGCGGCGCCCAGTTCAGAGTAAATATCGCGCGCAGTTTCAGCGAGCGCTAACGCTTCATCGTATTGACCGCGTGCATAAATTCGCGCGCTTAATTCGTAATATGTGCTGGCGCGATCAACGCCTTGAGTATCAGGTATTCGTTCCCACAACATTTCTTCAGTGATGATCTCTTCATTGGCATCATCTTCGTTGTGTTCGTTACCCAAATGGCGCCCCTCTTCCAATTAAGTTTTTGCTCGGGGAAGCGAGGGAAAACTTATCAGCCACAAGTCGCGTAAACCTCTCGACTTTCCCGACAATATTACTTTCCCGACTATATGGAATCTGCTTTTCCGAGCACGACGTTAAAGGTGCGCTGTCCGCCCCCAGGTAAGTCGACCGTGATTTTCACTGTCTCCCCAGGCGCGTAAGCACGTACTCGCACAATCGCGGTAATTAGATCATTTATCTTTCGTCCTTCAATGTCGCGAATTACCGCGCCATTTGGAATACCAGCTTTAGCGGCTGCTTCTCCCTCTACTACGCGGAGAATTCGCGCACCAATACCAGTAAATGAAGGATCGAAATTAACTCCGAGGAATGGCCGTGAGGATTTTCCAGTCTCAATAATTTCATCAACAACGCGTTTGGCTTGATTTATAGGAATCGAAAAACCTAGTCCGATTGAACCCGTGGCTCCACCATTTAAAGTTGCAATCGCAGAATTGATACCAACAAGTGCTCCGGTTGCATCCACTAGCGGGCCGCCAGAGTTTCCTGGATTAATCGCAGCATCTGTTTGGATGGCATCTATATAGGACTCAGCCCCGGTGCTGCCAGCTGTTACCGGGCGATTAAGGGCAGAAACAATTCCACTTGTTACCGTTCCCGATAAACCAAGTGGCGATCCAAATGCGACAACCGGTTCGCCAATCACTAGTCGATTTGAGTTCCCTACTTTAATTGCTTTTAAATTTCCGCGATTTATTCTAAGCACCGCGATGTCATAAGCAACATCTCGGCCAACAATTTGTGCTGTCTCAAAATCACCATTATTTAACTCAACTCTGATCGTTCCACCTTGAGAGGCTGAGGAGATGACGTGATTGTTAGTGATAATAAAAGAGTTGCTTCCAGTAGAGCGATAAATCACTCCAGAACCAGTTCCGCCGCCACCAAAACTATTGACAGCAATCGACACGACTGAGGGAGATACCGCAGATGCAATGGTCTCAACATCGAGTGATGAGCCAACTATCTCCATCAAAGTTCTCGTTTTAACGCAACTTCCATCGGTAGATGCAAAGATTTGTTTGGTGCGATTATCAACACAGACTTTTGTAGGCGGAGTATCTGGAGTTACTGCAACAGCTACACCGCCGGCAATAACTGCTCCCATCACAAAACCAGCCATTACTTTTGTAAATGTCGATACAGAATTCATGGGCGCACACTTTCACTAAATCCTTAAAGAATGTTTAATGGAAATTCAACCTATGCTGGGTAGACTTCGCAACTTATGCTTCCCGAGTTACGACGCGCACGCATTGGCGTCACTCTCACCTTCGTTGTGAATGGCTTCACAGCCGGTTCATTTGTAGCTCGAATCCCTGATGTTAAACGGATTCTTGGGGTCTCGGATGGCACCTTGGGTTTATCACTCCTATTTATCTCAATCGGAGTCTTCCTTGCACTTCGCCCTGCGGGACGAAACAGCGCTCGCTTTGGAAGCGCCCCCGTAATGATTTGGTCGACCTTGGCTCTCACCGCAGTACTTCCCTTTGTTGGTTGGCTACCTTCACTACAAATAACTTGGATTGCTTTCTTGCTCTTTGGATTCGCGCTAGCGACTCAAGATGTATCTATGAACGCACATGCTGTAGTGATCGAGCAGCGCGCCGAGCGTCGTTTAATGAGTACATTTCATGCGATGTTCTCTGTCGGAACATTCTTCGGCGGAATTATTGGCGGCGCCCTATCTCAACTTGAAGTTTCACCGCTTACGCAATCCCTTGCCTTAGTTCCGCTTTATCTAATAACTCTTCTTCTAATCCGCCCACTACTTCTGCCCGCTGATATTGATCAACATCAATTAGTCAAAGAGAAGAAGGAGCGCTCTCCGGTTATTTTCTGGGTATTCGGAGTCTTCGGACTATTCGCAGCTCTTAGTGAAGGCGCGGCTGGAGATTGGGGAGGCGTACTTGCTCGAGATACCTTTGCTGCATCACCCTTTATATCGACTCTGCCATTTATTGTTTTTACATTAGCGATGGTGATTGGACGCTTCTCTGGTGATTATTTAGCGCATCGATTCGGCGCCTCAAAAGTAATTGCAGTCGGAGGAAGCGTTGCCGGATTTGGACTTGCTGCTGGCTTAACAATTGGTGGAATTCCGATGTTGATGTTTGCATGGTTCTTACTTGGAATCGGGCTCTCGGTGGTGATTCCTCTTATGTTTAGCGCTGCTGGAACTCTTGCGAGCACTAAATATCAAGGCGTAGTGGCACCTTCGCAAGCAATAGCAAGAGTTTCTGGAGTTTCATACTTTGGCTTTGTTATTGGTCCACCCTTGATTGGCTTTCTTGCCGAACTAGTAGAACTTAGGTGGGCGCTCTTCTTGTTAGTTTTACTAACTCTCGCACTTATCCCCGCTGCGCGTTTTGCGAAAGCCGCTTAACTCGAGCCGTTAACTCCAGGAAGAATGTAACGGTCTTCCTTCGGCGTAACCTGCTGCGGATTGAATTCCAATTACTGCCTTATCGGAAAACTCCACGAGATCCTTTGCGCCTGCATAGGTACACGATGAGCGCACTCCTGAAATAATTTCATCAACCAAATCTTCAACTCCGGGGCGATTTGGATCTAGATACATACGCGAAGAGGAGATTCCTTCTTCAAATAGAGATTTCCGGGCGCGCTCAAAGGCATCTTCGCTAGATGTTCGCGCAGCGACCGCTCTTGCTGAGGCCATTCCAAAAGACTCTTTATAGAGGCGCCCTTGCGCATCAATACGCAGATCACTTGGTGACTCATAAGTTCCAGCAAACCAAGACCCAATCATTACCGCTGAAGCTCCAGCAGCGAGTGCGAGTGCAACATCCCGGGGATGGCGAACTCCACCATCGGCCCAAACAAATTTACCTAATTTGCGCGCTTCGCCGGCGCACTCCATCACAGCAGAAAATTGCGGTCTACCAACTCCAGTTTGCATTCTCGTTGTGCACATTGCCCCTGGGCCTACGCCAACTTTTATTATGTCCGCTCCAGCAGCAACTAAATCTCTTACGCCCTCGGCAGTAACCACATTTCCCGCCACAATTGGAATCTTTGGCGAAAGTGCGCGTACTAATTTCAAAGCCTCGATCATCTTCTCTTGATGGCCATGCGCTGTATCAATTACCAATAGATCTACGCCGGCTGCAATTAGCGCCTCTGCTTTCTCTTTGATTTCGCCATTAACGCCAAGTGCAGCAGCTATACGCAATTTTCCATTTGCATCAAGTGCGGGTTTATAAAGCGTTGATCGCAAGGCGCTAGTTCTAGTAAGGATTCCGACTAATTTGCCATCTTTATCAACGACGGGTGCGAGCTTTCGATTCTTCTCATGTAACAAATCAAAGGCTGCCCTAGCATCGAGAGAATCGGGAAGAACCAATAAATCTTTTGACATTACCCGACTTACTTGAGTGAAGCGATCAGCTCCCTCCCAATCCGCCTCAGTCAAAATCCCAACTGGCTTCTTATCTTCAACAACAATGATTGCTCCATGTGCGCGCTTATGAATTAGCGATGCTGCATCTGCGACGGTGTTATGAGGTTCAAGAGTTATTGGTGTATCAAAGAGGATATGGCGTTCTTTCATCCAATTAATTACTTCGGTAACAACTGGAATAGGAATGTCTTGCGGGATAACCGAGATACCACCTCGGCGCGCAATCGTTTCGGCCATGCGGCGGCCCGAAACAGCGGTCATATTTGCTACGACAAGAGGAATTGTTGCCCCAGAACCATCAATCGTGCTTAGGTTCACATCCATCCGACTTATTACTGATGATTTAGATGGAATCATGAATACATCGTCGTAAGTCAGATCATGATTTGACTGATGTATTAATCGCACGTAATGGGAGTCTAGACCTCTTTTGCTAGATAAGATAAATCAATGTCTGAATCCCTTATATCCGCACGTGGCCTAACCAAAAAATACGGTGATTTCACCGCTGTTGATGGTATTGATTTCGACGTTGCCAAGGGCGAATCCTTTGGATTACTCGGCCCCAACGGCGCCGGCAAATCCACCACGATGAGAATTATTGCTGCCACCTCAAGACGAACTTCCGGGACCATTTCGATTCTCGGCAGGGACCCAGAAGAACATGGCCCACAAGTTCGCGCACACTTAGGTGTAGTTCCACAACAAGATAATTTAGATACTGAATTAACTGTTGCTGAAAATCTCTATATCTATGGAAGATATTTCGGATTGAGCAAGAAGTTTGTGAAGGGAAAAGTTGATGAGTTGCTCTCCTTTGCACAACTAGAGGAGAAGAAAGATGTAAAGGTAGAGGCGTTGAGCGGCGGTATGAAGCGCCGATTAACGATCGCCCGTGCGTTAGTGAGTGAGCCCGATATCTTGATGCTTGATGAACCCACGACTGGCTTAGATCCTCAAGCCCGACACATTCTCTGGGATCGCCTCTTTAGATTAAAAGAAGATGGCGTGACTCTAATTATCACCACTCACTTTATGGATGAAGCTGAACAGCTATGTGATCGCTTGGTTGTTATGGATAAGGGCAAGATCATGGCAGAAGGTTCTCCGGCTGAATTGATTAAGAAGTATTCAACTAAAGAGGTACTAGAGGTCCGCTTCGGTTCGGATCGGAATAAGGAAGTAGCTCCGATTCTTCATAAGATGTGTGACCGAATTGAAGAGTTGCCCGATCGAATTCTCATGTATGTAGAAGATGGAGAGAAATTGCTCGAAGAGATTGTGGCAAAGAAACTTCATCCAAATACCTCTCTGGTTCGAAGAAGTTCGCTTGAAGATGTTTTCCTTAGGTTGACTGGAAGGTCGCTGATCGAGTGAACCCAGGAGTCAGTGTCGCCAAAATCCGGCGAAATGGCGCCTTCTACGTCGCAGAATCCCGGATCCGCCAGATGTCGAAGTGGAAAGGCATCATCACTTTAGTTGCTGTTGGTAATCCACTTTTCTATCTAGTCGCAATCGGAATTGGAATTGGAATATTAGTAACTGAAAATTCGGGAACCTCAGGAACTGGTGGCGTTGAATACATTGTTTTTATTGCCCCAGCGCTCCTTGCTAATACTGCACTCCTTGGCGCGATGGATGAGACCGTCTTTCCTGTCATGGAAGGCTTTAAGTGGCGCAAGATGTTTTACGCAACGAATTCAACTCCAATAACGGGTCCACAAATTGCCCTCGGCGTATTTATTGCGGCCCTCGTTCGGGTTGCCTTTAGTGTCTTCTTGTATTGGATTTTCTTAATCGCCTTTGGTGTCATGACTTTTCAAGATAGTTGGTTTGCACCAATCGTGGCTATGTATGGCGGAGCTGCATTTGGTGCGCTCATGATGGGAATTGTTGCCGGAGTGCAGAAAGATGACTATTTCCTCACCGTTCTAGGTCGCCTCGTAATAACTCCACTATTTCTCTTCTCCGGAACCTTCTTCCCGCTGACAAATATGCCTATATTCCTACAGCCGATCGGTTGGATTTCCCCACTCTGGCATACAACAGAACTTGGTCGCTACTTCTCTTACGGTTATGAAATCTCAGGATTGATGATGTTGATTCACTTCGCCTTCTTAACTGCGATGTTGATTGCTGGTTTGAAGATTGCAAATATCCGATTTACAAAGAGGTTACTCAAATGAGAACCGCTGTCGAGATCGCCGACGCCCGGGCAGAAAAGTTGGGCCATCAGCTCTACGCCGGTCGAGCCCGAGCAATCATCGAGCGCGCATCGATTGCGCTTCGCTCATCGACCTGGGTCCCTATCGCTACTGGTTTTATTGAGCCAGTCCTTTATCTCCTTGCCTTCGGTTATGGAATGGGCACTCTTATTGGCGACATCTCTACAAGTT